>VFQR01000088.1_pt1 | contig 226186 bp, 208 predicted proteins | sample 3512321 | NCBI WGS metagenome assembly VFQR01 (sample SAMN10412374, study PRJNA504923) | tailings metagenome | isolation source: Relicate 3 Philex TSF1 revegetated site | place: Philippines: Tuba, Benguet | collected 2017-08-29
GGACTTCCGAGGACAGATCTACAATCCGTCGCCCAGCAAGACCGCAGGCATCTATGTCTCGCGACTGCTGAACCCGATGGGTATGTAATGACCCACTGCTAAAGGGATGGTGCGCGAGGCAAACTAAAAAATCTTCAACATGCATTTCCTCCGCACCACCCTTTAGCAACGAAAACCCTGGCTGCAACTCTTGGCATCCAGGGTTTTTTGTTGCCTGGTTTGTACCTGTGTAGCCTCGCAGACTCAAATTAGAACCTTGCAGCTGGCAGATATCCCGGCATTTCCTTCATTTTTTCTATGTTTTTCGATTTTGGAAAAAAAATTCCTACAAATCGAGTGAGCCATGTTATAATGGCGAACGCGGATTGGTCGTTTTGTTGCAATTTCGAGAGAGATTGTTCAAAGCCCAATCACCCTCGTTTCGGAGGAAATGCATGTTGAAGAAAGCATTTACACTTATTGAACTTCTGGTTGTTATCGCAATTATCGCCATTCTGGCAGCTATCCTCTTCCCTGTCTTCGCTCAGGCGAAGGATTCCGCGAAGAACACCGCACTGCTCAACAACGTCAAGCAGGCAGGCACGTCGCAGATGCTCTACTCGGCAGACTACGACGACATCCTTCCTCCGACGATGATGAGCCACCCCACCCTTCCGATCGACCTCGGTTGGCAGGACCTCGTTCAGCCGTACATGAAGAACTACGAGCTGATCCTCAACCCCAAGCGAAACCGACCGGCAAACGATGCCTACCTGTACTGGACCCGGCTTCAGCACATCGGCATGCCGGCTCGAGCCGCAGCTGCTGCTAACGCAACGGTCGTTACGCAGAACTACTATCAGGGTACGCACGCTGGACAGAACGTCCGACACGAAGGCGTCGGCGGCTTCGGCAACCTCGGTGGCCCGGGCGCAGCAGACTGGCTTGGCCGAGCAGTCGCAACCTCGTACAGCAACACCCAGGTCGACGACGTGTCCAACACGATCCTCCTGGCTGAAGGCTCCAACTGGGACAGCTGGTTCTCGGTCGTTCCTGGCGACGGCGTGACCATCGACACGCTCCGATACTGCATCCGCTGGATTCCGGTCCAGTACAACGCGAACGGCGGCAGCTACAGCTCGCCGATCACGACGACCACCCGACCGCAGAGCGGACAGAACGGTCTGACCCCGACCTGCTACATCCCGCAGGGACGATCCACCGTCACCATGACCGACTCGTCGGCTCGTGCAGTGGACTTCCGAGGACAGATCTACAATCCGTCGCCCAGCAAGACCGCAGGCATCTATGTCTCGCGACTGCTGAACCCGATGGGTATGTAAAAGGAAAAATAACATGACGCTACGCAATAAGTTCATTCTTTCATCTGCAGTGCTCGCGCTCTCACTGGTTATTGCAGGCTGCGGCGACGGCTCCGGCGGTGCCCCAATGCCCGACAACAATCAGGTGCGCAAAGAGAATCCGATCAACGAACGACCCAGCCTTAGTGCAAGCGGTGGTTCAGGTGGGGCTTCTCCGAACACTCAGCTCGGCAAGGAGTGACGCTTAGCGTCAAGTTGAAAAGTGGGCCGCCTTTGGCGGTCCACTTTTTTTGTTGCTTCATCCCTGAGAGGGGTCGCTAAGTTTTGAACCTGCTGACAGCCCAAAAGGGTAACATTAACTTCCAGCAAGCGGGCATCTTATGAGTTCCAACACATTCATGCCGACTACCGAAACGGTGTTTCAGAAGACCGGCGACAACACAATGGTCGTCAATATGGGTCCTCAACACCCGTCGACCCACGGAGTTCTTCGACTGATTCTTGAGCTTGAAGGGGAGACCATCATTCAGTGCAAAGCCGTCATCGGCTACCTGCACACCGGCATGGAAAAGGAAGCCGAATATCAGAGCTATATGAAGTGCGTGGTTATGACCGATCGCATGGATTATCTGAATGCGAACGGCAACAATCTCGCTCATGCGCTGGCAGTAGAGAAACTCTTAGGATGCGAAATTCCAAAGCGCGCCCAGTACCTTCGCGTCATTCTGGCTGAGCTGAGCAGAATCGCCTCCCACAGTGTCTGGCTGGGAACCAGCGGCCTTGACCTTGGTGCGATGACGCCGTTTTTCTACATCATGCAACAGAGAGAGAACATTCTTGACATGTTCGAGATGTTCTCCGGCGTTCGCATGATGCCAAGCTGGATCGTGCCCGGCGGACTGCGCGGGGACATGCCCGAGGGCTTTGACAAAAAGCTGAATGATTTCTTGAAAGAGTTTCCCAAGGAGCTTGGAGTCTGCGAAAGCCTTCTCGTAGACAACCCTATCTGGAAGGAACGCACTTACGATGTAGGTGTTCTGACAGCCGATGAGTGCCTTGAGCTTGGCTGTTCTGGCCCTATCGCTCGCGCATCCGGCGTTGCTTGGGATCTGCGAAAGAGCAATCCGTACAGCAGCTACGAAGATTTCGACTTCATGATTCCGGTCGGCTCGCGCGGCGATGTTTATGATCGCTTCCTTGTACGCATCGCGGAGATGAAGGAGAGTTGCAAAATTCTCCGGCAGGCCCTGGACGGGTTGCCTGAAGGAGACTTCCAGACCTCTGATCGCAAGATCGCCCCTCCTCCCCGAGAAGAACTGGATACATCGATGGAATCGTTGATCCACCACTTCAAACTTTGGACTGAAGGATTCCGACCGCCGGTGGGCGAAGCCTATGCTGGGATTGAGGGTTCAAAGGGCGAACTAGGCTTTTACATCATCAGCGATGGCTCCAACCGACCCTACCGATGGCACGAACGTCCATCTTCGTTTATGAACCTGAAAGCGCTTGAAGTGCTGGCACGGGGCAAGCTTATTGCCGATCTTATCGCTATTATCGGATCGGTCGACATCGTCCTCGGTGAAATCGACCGATAATTCTGTAGCGCCACCTTTTATAAGCGCTATACCGATTGGTGTAGCGCTTTTTCATTAAGACATAAGGCTTTTTTGCCAGTCCGGGCCCAAATACACCACACGCACACCGTCGAGGTTGTGCAAACTCCTCGACAACTGGCAGGCGGGATTCGAGTAAACTCACCGTTCGATGAGCGAACTCATCCAACTCGGCAGTCAGAACGAACGACCCCGTCCGCCCCGGCCCGACGAGGTCGAACTCAAGTTTTCCAGCAGGGCGATCCAAGAGTTGGAGGCGCTCAAGACCCATTACCCCGATTTGAAGTCGTGCATCCTGCCCACTCTGTGGATTGCACAGCGCGAATATGGCGGAATGTTGACGGGTCCAGCGATTGCCGAAGTCGCGGTCAGACTTCAGCGAAGCTATGCTGAGATTGAAGGTGTTGCGACCTTCTATTCCATGTACAACACTCAGCACAACCCCGGCAAACACAAGCTGGAGGTTTGCACCTGCCTTACTTGTGCCGTATGTGGAGGATATCGGTTGCTCGATCTGCTCAAGAAAAAACTGGGCGTTGAAGCTGGCGAAGTCACCTCCGACGGTATGTTTATGATCGAAGAGGTTGAGTGCCTGAACGCCTGCGACAGAGCCCCTCTGATGCAGGTTGGCGATCAGTATTACGGCCCTCTCGATGAGGCCGGACTCGACAAGCTTTTGAACGACTTGCGCTCAAGCAGCGAGTCAACCGTTGTGAAGATGGCCGACGAGATCGTGCAAGTCCACATTCAGGAGACCGAGAAAGTCTCCAAGTAACTAAGACCATGGGCGAATACAAGCTTCTGTTTGAACACGCTGGCGATCCAGCCTTTGCAACATTGGCTGGCTATCAGGCCAAGGGCGGCTATGAAGGCTTGAAGAAAGCGATCAAGATGGATCGTCAGGCCGTCATCGACGAGGTCAAAGCTTCGGGCCTGCGCGGTCGTGGTGGAGCTGGCTTCCCCACCTGGATCAAGTGGAACGGCATCCCGAAGGATAAGAAGAGTCCGCATTATGTTCTTTGCAACGCTGACGAAGGCGAGCCCGGCACTTTCAAAGACAAGCAGCTGATGGAACAATGCCCGTTTGAGCTGGTTGAGGGCATGACGATTGCGGGCTGGGCAACTCAGGGGGATGTTGGATACATCTATATCCGCGGGGAGTTTATCGACGCGGCAAGGGCTGTCCGCAAAGCTATTGATGAAGCGTACAAGGCAGGGCTCCTCGGCAAGAACATCCTTGGCTCTGGATGGAACTTTGACCTTCACATCCATTTGGGAGCAGGGTCTTATGAATGCGGCGAAGAATCTGCGCTGATGAGCTCCCTGATGGGGGAGCGCGGTATGCCTCGGCTCAAATTCCCCCACGCACCGCTGCCTACCATTGCAGGCCTGTGGGATCGACCGACTGTCATCAACAACGTTGAGACTTACTGCTGTGCTCCGTACATCGTGAAGAATGGCGGAGAGTGGTACGCCAGCATCGGCGCTTCCACCAAGAACTCCCGAGGAACAAAGCTCTTCTCGGTTTCAGGACACGTCAACAAGCCAGGCAACTACGAAATTGAGTTTGGCACTCCGCTGAAAGATCTCCTTGAGCTTGCGGGCGGCATGAAGGGTGGCAAGCTGAAGGCCTGCGTTCCAGGAGGCAGCTCTGTTCCGATCATCGATGCCGAAGCCACGAACAAGGCGATCATCGGCTATGAGGAGATGGCAGAGTACAAGACGATGGTCGGCTCTGGCGCAAGCATGTTCCTCAACGAACACACCTGCATCGTCAACTTCATTTGGCGAACCGCACTTTTCTATGCCAACGAAAGCTGTGGAAAGTGCACACCCTGCCGAGAAGGTACACGCTGGCTCCTGCAGATCATGGATCGTATTCGCAAAGGTCTTGGACGTCCAGGCGATATCGAGCTGCTGGAAGAAGTTTGCTCTCAGATCGACGGACGTTCGTTCTGCGGCTTAGGCGATGCGGCGGCTTGGCCAGTACAAGGCGCTATTCGCGTTTTCCGGCACGAGTTCGAATACTTTATCGAGCACAAGCGAAGTATCGTCGAGTCTGCGGAAGCTTTGGCGATGGCGCCGTAAGCGCAGTCAGGGCTCTTCCGTTGGCTCAACGAGGTCGGGCATAGCCATGAGTGAAGTCACTTGTGCGCTCATACCGTCCTTCTGCATGTCCACTTCGAATGTCCAGGAGCCGCACTCCATCGGGGTGAGCGTTGCTTTCAACTGTGTCAGTCCCCAGCTCGATTGCCAAGGATTGCTGATGAGAACAAGGGCGTTGTCCTCAAAGCCCCCATCGAGAACGATGGGTTCTACGGATAGATTGCTAAGCATGACCCAGCGGTACTGCTCGGCTTTGGGGTCCCATGTGACAAAGTCGTGTCTTGACTCTATGCCATACCCAGGGATCTTTGCCACGAACTGCAGAGATAGCCATCGCTCGGCGTTGTGACGCGACCCAAAAGCTAAGAATTCAAAGCTGAACGGTTCTTTTCCCGGCAGCTTAAGCTCTTGAGTACCCACAAACCGCCCGATCAAGAAGGCTAACCGGTCCATATGTTCGCTGGGGCTGGCTTGAAATAACATCCCGACTCATCTGGCGATACGCGCCTCGAAGTATCCCCGCTACTGATTTACCAAACGAGAATACCCACATGGGTTCATGATCCGGTACTTCTAAACTCTGTCGAAAATAGGACAATATTACGGTCCTAACCCCACAATCCGCTGTATGTGCCATAATAGTTCGTTCTCCGCAGACAGCAGGTGGCTACGAGCCTTAATCGACCCAGAGGGTCAGCCAGCCGAGGGGCAAGAAACCGAATATCGAGTCACGTGCCATTGGTGCGGGATAGATTGTGGACTTCTGCTCGGCTAGCAGAGGTCTTTTTTGTTTTTGGCTGTCGGCAGAGAGCGATCGTAGGTGAAATTTTATGCCCACCGTACAGAAAGAAAATACTGTCGCATCAGCGAAAGAGTGGTATTCAAAATCGGTTGGCGTGGTCTTTACCGACTACCGGGGCCTGAAGGTCAAGGAGATGCAGGAGCTTCGAAAGCAGCTTCATGCAAAGGGCGGCGAGATTCACGTCATCAAGAACACCCTCTTCCGGCTGGCTTCGGGAGGGGACTACGAGAATATGCCAGCCGAGCTGCACAACGGCCCGACGGCAGTCGCATTCGTTTATGAGAATGAAGCTGAATGCGCCAAGATTCTTGTGGACTACGCTGCTTCAAGCAAAAAGCTTGCGGTCAAAGGTGGCTATTTTGCCGGAAAGGCGTTTACTGCTAACGAAGTCGAAAGTCTTTCCAAGCTTCCTCCTCGGGATGTCCTTATTGCTCAGGTTATCGGCGCCATTGCGGCTCCGCTGTCGAACCTCGTTGGCGTCGTCGAAGCGCTGTATGCCGATCCGATTCGCGTGATCGGTGCAGTTGCGGACAAGGTCGCCGAAGGCTCGCCGCTTCCTGAGGCTAAGGCCGAAGCTCCCGTCGCTGAGGCTGCTCCCGCAGAAGAAACCCCTGCCGAAGAAGCTGCACCTGCCGCTGAAGAAGCGCCTGCAACCGATTCAGATTCGTCGTCCGAGGCGGAAAACGCCCCTGCCCCTGCCGAGTCCGCCGACGCGGAAGGCGAAGCTTAACCAAGGAGAATTCACATGGCAAGCAACGTTGAAACCATCGTTGAACAGATTAGCAACATGACCGCTCTCGAGCTCAGCGAGCTCAAGAAGGCCCTCGAAGACAAGTTCGGCGTCACCGCCGCTGCCCCGATGATGGGTATGCCGATGATGATGGGCGGAGGCGGCGATGCTGCTCCGGCCGCTGAAGAGAAGACCGAGTTCGATGTTATCCTTGCCGCCGCTGGCGACAAGAAGCTCGAAGTTATCAAGGTCGTCCGCGAGATCACCGGTCTCGGCCTGAAGGAAGCCAAGGACCTTGTCGATGGCGCTCCGCAGCCCATCAAGCAGGGTGCTGGCAAGGACGAAGCCGACAAGATCAAGGCTCAGATCGAAGAGGCTGGCGGAAAGGTCGAGCTCAAGTAAGCTCATCTTTCAAAGTCTTGGAAAGGGCGTTCCGGATTCCGGAGCGCCCTTTCTATTCGTCTGTCCTTGCCCGATCCAGTGGGAATGGAGGCATCGCAATTGGGCGCATTGCCAGGGATACTAGCAATGCTTCGTTATCGTCGGCTGCTATTCGGTTCGAGGACAAGGCACCGCAATCCTTGCATCGATGCACCACAGCCCACTCGCCCTTGCGGCGTACCCAAACCGAAATCGGCTCCATGATCCCTCCACAGTCTGCAGCCCTATCACCCGGCTCAACATCAAGGTGAACTGAGTGAAGGCAGCTTGGACAATGATTGCGGTGCTCGGTTGAGCCGCCATTCCAAGGCACAAGCTTCCCGCAGTGCCGGCAGGTAAACCCAAGCAAGGCATCGGGCGAACCGTTGGCTTCCTCGACGCGTCTTTCCCATACCTTCTGAGGCGTCTCAGGGACGCCTTCACGCCTTTCGCGAGCACGAAGCTTTGCTGCTTTCTTTCTTATCCGCTTCTGTTTTTCGTGATGAGAATCGTTTTGTGAACTCCAATTCAAGTGAACTTCCTAAGGTCGCCCATAGGGGCTGTCCAGGCGCAATGACGCGCACAAGGGTGAAAGGAAGAGCCACTCCGACCTGCAAGGCCGTTAGGAGCGTAAGCCTATGCGGCGATGCAGGACGAGGCGGCAACGATTACGGTGACTGATTTCTGTGTTGGCATAACCCCTCCTGATAGAGTAACGCTACTATACCGAGTCAGGATGGAAACGTCAAGCCATGATGGGCTTGCTGCACCATCATGGCATTAGCGATTTCCTTACAACGGCAATCCCAATTAGCGTGGAGACAGCGCAATCACGTATAGTGGAGGGCAATGTCCCGACGGGAATGGCCTCTCCTTTTTGCAATCTTCCTCGACCTGGTTGGGTTCGGGATGGCTTTTCCTGACATCCAGCTGAGGGCGGAGCAGTTTGCGAAGGACCAAGGGGTCCGTGAACCGTTTCTTGGGTTGCTCATTGGTTTCGTACTCACGATCTACTTCGTGGCGCAGATTTTCGCCTCACCCCGGTGGGGATCGCTCAGCGATCGAGTCGGTCGCAAGCGAGTGTTGCTCATTTGCACGGCACTTTCCGCATTGTCGATGGTCTCGTATGCCTTCGCCCACTCTATCTGGCTCATACTGTTGAGCCGAGTCCTAGCGGGGCTCGCTGCCGCAAACGTGGTCGTTGGGCAAGCCTATATTGCCGATGTCACCCCTGACGAAGCACGCTCCGCAGCGATGGGCCGAGTCAGTGCAGCCATTTCAACAGGCTTGATTCTCGGTCCGGCCCTTGGAGGCTATTTGGCGAAAGCGGGCGGCAACTACCTCATGGGAATTGTCGCTGCGTCGGCGTCTACGCTAAGCTTGATCTGGATCTGGATCGGCGTTCCAGACCGTCCCCCGACTGAGGAGCGCAAGCCCGGGAAAAATCCGGTCATCGACCTCCGACTCTTGCAAGAGTTCCCTGCTCTCAAGGGCTTCTTGGGAGTCATCGCAGTGAGCTGGTTTGCGCTCGCTTGCCTAGAAGGCACATTTGGAAGGCTAATCAAGAGCAAGCTGGGATACGGCTCACAAGAGTTCGGCATCATCTTCAGCTACGAAGCCCTGCTTGGAGTCATCGTTAGCGGTCTGCTGCTCGCTTGGATCACCAAGAGATTTCCCAACGAGCGAAAGCTGCTGCGCTGGGGGTTTCTCATTCAAGGGCTTGGGCTAGGATTCACCCCGTTTGCGCGAGAAATTGCGAGCACCTGGAGTATTACGCCCATCGATGGGGCGTTCATCTACCTGCTTTTGTGCAGCACCTTCTACGGTCTTGGAGTTGCCATCACCGGTCCAATGATCAATGCGATCTGCAGCCACCTCACACCTGACAGTCGTCAAGGGGAGCTGTTTGGCCTGATGCAGGCGACACGTTCCATCGGGTTTCTGCTTGGTCCGATACTTGGTGGCTTCCTGTTCGACTTGTCGAACGAGTCACCCTACATTCTTGCAGGGGCCGTCAGCGTCGCTGCCCTTCTAATTCTCCCTGACCCTGCGAAAGCCAGGGCTTCGGCAACGCCCGATCCAGCCTAAACGCCTCAGACCCCTCGTCAGAGAAAGCGTAAACTTGCGCGGTATGAGCACAGGCAGATTGGTTGTTGCGGTTACAGGAGCCAGCGGAGCAATCTACGCGCAGAGATTCTTGCGGGAAGTCGCTGAGCGCTATGAGCAGGTTTATCTGATGCTCAGCGCACAGGCCGTTCAGGTCGCTCAGACGGAGCTGAAGGTCAGCATCGACAAGGCCAGTTTCAACACCGAATCCTGGCTGGGTAAGACTTACAAGAACATCGTCCTTTGCAATGACAAGGATTACTTCACTCCACCTGCCAGCGGCTCCTTTCAGCATGATGGCATGGTCATCGTGCCTTGCTCGATGGGCACGATCGGACGGATCGCGAACGGCATTAGCGACAACCTGATCAGTCGGGCTGCAGACGTTTGTCTTAAAGAAGGGCGAAAGCTCATTGTTGTGCCGCGTGAAATGCCGTGGAATTTGATCATGCTGCGAAACCTCACCCAGCTGGCCGAAGCTGGCGGAACCGTGTTGCCCGCATGTCCTGCTTGGTATACCAATCCAGCCACATTGGAGGAGCTTGCCGATACGGTGGTGGCGAGAATCCTTCAAGCCCTGGGAATCAAGCAAACCCTGCAGAAAGAATGGATGGTCTGACGGTCTAAGATCCGTACTCCGGCTTGATCTCTTTTCGATGCGCCAGACTTTCCACGGCTGAGCGCAACGACGGAAACTGGAAGCGATAGCCTGCCTGGAGAGCCTTTTCCGCGCTAACGCGGGTGCTTGAGAGCGCGGCTTCTGCGGGCGGCCCGCCGAATATCTCGGCGACCTTCATCATGAATCCAGGCACGGGGGGTGCCCAAGGTCGGTCGAAAGCACGACGCAGCTCAAACATGAACTCTTTGTTTGTGACAGGCGATGGGGCGACCGCATTGTAGATGCCCTGGACCTCGGAGTTTTCAACCGCCCAAACCACCATGCCTACCAGGTCTTCGAGATGAATCCAGCTCATCCACTGCCGACCATCGCCGAGCTGGCCCCCTAAGAACCTGCGCGTCACCTTCGTGAGCACATCGTATGCTCCACCGCCTTCGCCCAGAACGATTCCAATACGCAGAAGGACAAGCCGTGTTTTGTCGGGCATAAATTCGGTCGCGGCTCCTTCCCACATCGATGTTGTGCGACCGAGAAAGTCAGTGGCTGGCCTTGCCTCCTCCGTCATCATTACATCCCCAGCGTCGCCATAGAACCCTATCGCGCTTGCATTCACCCAAACATCCGGTGGATTTGTTGAAGTGCGGATTGCCTGACCTATAGCTCTTGTGGGGTTCACGCGAGAGCGGATGATGGTTTCTTGGTACTCCTTCGTCCATCTTTTCGCTACAGGCGCACCCGCGAGGTTGATCACGGCATGGGCTCCATCAAGTTCAGCGGCCCATTCACCGACAGTTCTTGCATCCCAGACCACTGTACGCGCCCCTGGGACACGTTTCTGATCCCGGCTAAGGATAACGATTTCGGCTCCAAAGGCTTCGAACGCGCGCACAAGCGCTTTGCCAAGGAATCCAGTTCCCCCAGCAATCACCACCTTGCCGATACTTTTCGCGTCTGCCATAGGCTGGTTCTATTCTTGCACAGGCGAGCAAAAAGGAAAAGTCTATCGCAGGGCGGGAGCTTCCTTAGTTCCTTACGATGGTCAAGGGAGGCTTGATCCTTGCTTCCAATGCAGCCAATAGATCGGGGTCATCCTGAGGGATATCTTCGATAGCGCCCTCCAAGCCTTCCAGCCGTGAATCGCGGATGCGCTCTTGCGGATAGAAGACAATTCGAGCTCCCGGTTCCCAATCGGGCTGGTACTTCTCACCGCGCAGGCCCGCCAAGAATGCCTTGCCAAAGTCAAGACCAATCAGTATCGCTGCTGCGTGCGTTGGCACTGGACGCGAATTGAACTCAATAAAATAGGGCTCACCCTCGTGGTTGGTTACGGTGCTGAATGCACCGAATCCTGTGTAGCCAGCTTCTATGACAAATCGATCTGCCATCCGTTTTAGTGCGGGGTTATCGATAATATCAATCACGGTGGACGGCCCGGTATCGGGTGGATTGCGCCTGAATTTCACAAACGAACACCCGTCGATGATTTTGCCTTCAACAGCTACAAAGGCATGTGTCAAGTCTTGACCAAGCATGAACTGAGAGATCGTCCAGCTGCCGTGAAGCGACTTTAGCGCTGTCTCTATATCTGCCTCGCTGTGACAGAAAGAAACTCCAACCCCGCCGCTTCCACGATCGGGCTTCAAAACTGCAGGATATCCGTGCTCCACTGTGTGCGCCAAAGCGTCCTTTAAAGATTTTCCGCTGCGCCATGCAGGGAGCTGAACTCCAGCGCGAGCCGCAAGGATCATTTGTCGACTCTTGGCCTCCAGGGAGGCGTAGTGGCTTGGATTGCCCAATGAACGGCGCAGCAGCTCGATCTCCCACTTAGGCGCGTTGCTCTTGACAGCATGGCGATAATAGCCTCTTAGCACCGCTACGGCCCGGTCATCGCCGGGGATAATGACATCCGGCAAGGACTGCTTGATCGCACGGGAAAGATCGACGTAGGCATCCATCTGCCTTGCCGACGGTCGAGGAATAAACAGGCTCTTGAATTTAGTCTTGGCCACAAGGGATGATTCAGGAGCGCAAACATCAACTTCCCACCCTCCTTCGACCAGCACTTTGGGGAGGCGTGCTGCGCCGTACCAATACTCGTCAATACAGAACAGCAACGCTTTGCCTGTCCTTCCCTTTTCATAAACCGGCGGATTCTCGACCGGCTTTTCCCAAAGGTTGACACCTGAAAGTTCGGGCGGATAAGGGGCATCCACTGTGCGCCAGAAGGATCTCATCAGATCGGGATCATCCACGGGCATAAATTCCGGAATTCCCTCCAACCCTTCCATCTGGGGGTCGCGCTCGCGCTCTTGAGGGAACAAGATCAGCTTGCCCGTGATTCCATGGTTCGGAGTGCACACCTCTCCGTTGAGCGCTTTTGTCAGCGCCCCAGGCAGATCAATGCCAATCAAGATTGCGCCCATTCCGACCGGCGTGGCCCGGCTGTTGACCTCAAGGAAGTACTCTTTATCCTGGTCATCCAGGATAAAGCCCATCGAGCCAAACCCTGAATAGCCTGTCTCCGCCACGAACTTCGCAATATGGGCGACTAGCCTTGGCTTGTGGATGATCTCGGCGACTGTGGTCTTCCCTCCATTGTCTCGAGATCGATCAAAAACAAGGGCTTCGAGAAGGACTCCTTCATAGGCAACCCAAGCTGTTGATATCGACTTGCCCTTGGCGAACTGACAAACGTTCCAGGTGCCCTTGAGATTCTTGGCCTCACGCACCACATCATCTTCGCTGTAGCAGAATTTGACTCCACTCCCGCCAGTGCCGATATCGGTCTTGAGTACGACCGGATAGCCGAATTCTTCGGCAAACTGTAAGGCATCGATGGCGAGCCGAGCGGGGCGCCATGCTGGAGCCGGAATTCCGATCTTGTCGACCAACTCCATCTGGGCGCCTTTGAATTCAAGCGTCTTATAGTATTCAGGGTTGCCGCATGATTTGCGAATAAGGTCCAGTTCCCATTGGGGAGCTCCGTTCTGAACCCCCAGTTCGTAGTAGACATGCAACAGAGAGGTCGAAGAATCATCTCCTGGAATGATGAAATCCGGGCGCGATTCGGCAAGGATGATGCCCAGCTGCCCTATCGGGCCAGGATCAGGGGTACGAACTCCCTGGGGCAAGTAACGATCGCGATAGCGGGTTTGGGAGATATGCGTGCCCTGTGGGCTCGAAACATCGACCTGCCAACCAAGATTCTTCAGCAACCTCGGCATGTGAGCGATGCCAAGCCAGTTCTCCATGCAGTAGACAAGAGCTTTCATGAGTCAATTGCGTAAAGGCTACCAAGAATGGGTCGGAGCAGGCTTGAAGAAATCCATCGTATCATGGGCGCATGCTTGGATTTCTTTTAGGCAACGGATTTTATCCTGATCCAGTGATGCGCCCTAACAGCGGGCCGATGACCGATCCCTTTCCCGATCATCAGGTCACCGAGATGACGCGACGGCTGGAGGCTCTTGAGATGGCCTGCGCTGGCCTTTGGCACTTGCTCAAGCATCACCATGGCTACACTGACGATCAGTTGGTGATGGCGATTCAGGCTGTCGATGAGATGGATGGGGTGCGCGATGGCAAGATTACACCGACCGCCGCGGTCTGTCCCAGCTGCGGTCGAAAACTTCTCACGCGGGCACGCCAGCGCTGCGCATGGTGCGGCACTCAGCTCCAGACGCAACCCTTTTCACCGAACGCTTAGTACTCCGGGGAGGCTGAAACATCGATAGGCTCTATTGAAGGCAACAGATCGTGGTCGACGCCTCTGCGCTCGTCGAACACGAAGCAATCACCCTCGAAGAGACTCTCTTCCTTGGGCACGCGCTCAAGGTAGCGAAGAATGCCACCCCTTAGGTGGTAGACCTTTTCGAAGCCTTTGTTTAACAGATAGGCGGTCGCCTTTTCGCAACGGATCCCTCCGGTGCAGAACATGGCGACCTCTTTATCCTTCGATGGGTCGAGCTCTTCGTCGACGTACTTTTTGAACTGGGTGAAATTCCTCGTCTGCGGATCAATCGCCCCTCGGAACGTACCCGCGAAGACTTCGTAGCTGTTGCGAGTATCGACAAGCTTCACGCCAGGGGTCTGAATGAGTGCATTCCACGACTCTGGCTCCACATACTCGCCGACTCTAAGATTCGGATTAGCATCAGGCTCTCCAAAGGTGATGATCTCTTTCTTCACTTTGATCTTTAAGCGTTGGAAGGGATACTCTGCGATATCAGAGTACTTTGCATCCAGCTCAGCAAACCGGCTGTCCTTCTGCAATTCCTCCATAAAGCCTGCAAGCTTTGGCTTTACGCCAGCAAGCATCGCGTTGATCCCCTCGGAGGCCAAAAGGATGGTCCCTTTCAGTTCAAACTGGCGACAAAGCTCATAGAGCTGTTCGCGCAATTCTGCGGCATCTTCGATCACAACGAAACGGTAAAAGCTGACAGCGTGCATAGTCCTAGGAAAATCCAGCGTAACGGAACGCGATCTCTGAACGTCATCGTACCAAACCGACATGAACGCGCTTGAGCATCTCAAAAATTTCTTCGTCGCAGCGATGGCTCTTTTGGGCTTCGGGCAGACCGCGACGGCTCCTGTTCAGGCGCCAGCTCAAACCCCGGTCGCCAACAGAGAGGCCACCCCAGCAAGATTTGCTTCGTTTTCGCCCGAGTATCAGCACGGTGTCTTTGGCCTGGAGCCTCTCGGACGCCTGAGCGCGATCTTCAAGGATTCCAACGTTAAGATCCTTATCCGGCGTGGCAAGCCCGTATCTGACCAGAGGTCGGAAAGCAGGATTACTCGAGCGATTGCCCTGGCAGGACTGCCTCAGCTCTCGAAGAATCTTGAGTCGCCTGTCATTCCGCAGATGATTGTGCGACCGCTTGGAAGCGATGCCTCCACTGACGCCTCGAACGACGAGATTGTCTGTATCATCGAGACCTTCGAAGATATCGACTCCCCTGGCGAGTAAGCCGACAGTTCCGAAATCTGGGCTGCAAAGCGGCCCTTTTCTTTCTTGTGGGCTTGTTGCGCCCAGTAAACCTTCATAAGCTCCCGCTGTGCATTCCACTTCGCGGTCTGTTCTTCAAAATTGTGCATAGGTCTGTCTAAACAAAATTGGACAAATCCCCAATGTTCAGGCCGATGCATGTCTATGGCGAACTGGGGGCTCCATACCCAATTGTCTTCAGGCTTTCCGGGAGTTTTCTTATATTTGCCGTCGATAATCTGATGCTCCCATTCGACACGTGAGAAGTTCACCCTCCAGCAGTCGCCGGGGGTTGGAGGAGCGGGCTTGTGCGCACATTCACCCAGGGCCTTCCACGGAAAAGCAACTTCCACGGTCCAGCCGTTATCCACGTTGGACGGGTCGTTGATCGTTCCGTGAACGAAGACAGCTGTCTTAATGCCCGGTATCTCCCATCCGTTCACAGGGCTCCCCTGGTCTCGGTACGGCTTGGTCAGCAAGAGATCCCAATACGTGCCCAAAGCGTTGATTTCGAATTCGTAGTATTCGTGATTGTCGCCATTGGGATCAATAAAGACTTCAAAGTCGTTGTCGTGAAAGATCACCGAGTCGTGCTCTGTGAGAGTGCCCCAGACATGCGGCTCATCTAGCTCGGCTCCCACATAGAAATACTCGTCATCCCACAGCATCTTGGCCCTTGTTGCAAACCTGGGCTTTGGCAGGGCTTCACCTTGGATATCGATGAAATCGTCCGTCCACGAAGCTCGTTCCCATTTGGGATCGTCGAGGCGACCTGTCAGCTTGAGCGGTCCATCAATCTTGTGGCAAAGATACGTTTTTGGAGGATGCACGTCCAAATTCTACTTATACTGAGCGGGGGTCTTTTCAAAAGATGAGTGAGATTCAGGGCGTCGCAAGTGTCTGGCAGTTCACGCGTGTCCGTCTGGACCATGCACTGGAAGGGCTCACGGGGGAGCAATGGATATGGAGGCCGCACCCTCAGGCACACTCGATCGCTGAGCTTGCGATGCACGTCGCGGGCGCGGAGTTTTACTGGTGGTCACGTCTCACGAATCTCCGACCGAGTTCGCCGGATTACGACGAACGACTGGACAGAGCGGTCATCGACGGATACCTTAGCGAATCGGACTTCCCCTACAGTCCGGAAGAACTCACTCAAGATTTTGTCCGCGCAAAGCTCAAGTCGATGCAGTCAAGAATGGAAGAGCTGTTCCGTCACCTGAATGACCATCAGCTTTCGATGACCCTCACCAGCCCGATTGGGGACATTCTGACCGGCTATGGCGGTCTCACTCGGCTTGCCCAGCATGCGGGCTATCATACGGGGCAAATCTGGCTGATGCGGATGATGCCAGACTTTCCACAAGCGTGAGCACTATCCAACGCCGAAGTATCGACCTGGCGTCGTTCCCAGCTCTTTTCGAAACATGGCAATGAATGCACTTGAGCTTCCGTAGCCCAGCCGAATCGAGACCGTGTCCACAGATTCTCCCGCTGCCAGCATTCTCAAGCCTTGGAGGATTCGGTAGCGTCTCACCCATTGGCCCAAGCTCATGCCCGTTTCTTCGCGGAAGATACGCTCAAGCGTTCGCCGACTGTTGCCTCCTTGAAGGATGGCTTGCTCCAGGGTGCATGCCATCAAGTCTGCATTCAAGGTCTGGATGAGCGACAGCGCCCTGGGGTCGGCAGGATTGGGGAGTTGCAAGGGTTCCGCATCGCACTGGACCAGCTCATCTGCGATGACCTCTGCCAATCGCTGATGCTTAGGATCACGGCTCTCAAGCGCACCAATACGAATCGCTTTCCTGACCAATTCTCGCAGGAGCGGCGATACATTAATGACAAAGCAATCTCGACCGCTTGCTCCGGACCAGATACTCGGCCAAAGATCGCTCTGGAAGTACAGGCATCGCAGTTCAACAAGTGAGGACACTTCCAGTTCGTACGGCACTCCGTCGGTCACCCAAACTGCACGGTGGGGCGGTACGACCCAAATCCCTTTTGAAGACTGCAATGTGAGCACTCCGCGTGTGGCATAGAGCAGCTCATGCCAACCGGGAGCTCTCGGAGGCAATATCTGCCGGCCGCGCGCCGTGACTCCACAAGTGCGGACGCTTACCTGGGAATCGTCGATCTGTCGCATTATCGACATCTATTGTCAATATACATGAATCTCGACAGACGATTGACAGTGAATACTGATCGCATCATGCAACAGGTACCTGCTCCGGGCAATATCGCCCACTTCGCCATCAATGCTGACAATGTCGACCGTGCTTGCCGCTTCTATGAAGCGGTATTCGGTTGGAAATACTCCGCTTACGGTCCTCCCGGATTTTTCATGATTCAGATGCCACCCGCTGGGGAAGGCAGTATGCAACGGGCGTCGATTCAAGGGCGGCGCGAGATCGTCGAAGGCGTACCGATGAGAGGACTTGAATGCACGATCGCAGTGTCCGATATTCACGCAACGGCTAAGGCTATCGAATCCAACGGCGGCAAAATCGTCATGTCGATATGCACGCTAGTGGGTATCGGACACCTGCTCTTCTTTGAGGACACCGAAGGCAACATCGCCGGAGCGATGCAATATGAAAGCAAAGCTGAATGAGCCAGCAGGCGGCTAGCTCACTCGGACTGTACGGCGGTCTGTATAGGTCACCCCAAACATATCCGTTGTTCGAATCTCTACGGCGTGCGTGCCCTTTGGCAAGCGCGCCGGGAGATTTGATTTCCACAGATGCTTCGTTTTGGATGCTCCAGGCAGCTTCAAGCCCAAGGGTGGCTTCGGGCTAGCTTCCAGTTTCTTTAGCTCCAAGAAGTAAGGATCCTGTCCTTCAAAGTTCGTCATGGCGGCCCATTCGCCATTCCCGACACGCATCTCTACGGTCGAACGCTCAGAGCCTGCAAAGACGTTCACAATGACTTCTGTGGAACCGGTTTCGGAGCGCTGGATCTCTTCGGGCATCCAGATGCTCATCTGCTCACTTTCCGGTCGGCTTGCTGCTCTAAAGAAGACTTTGTACTTTGTGCCGTCGAACTCCACGACAGAGTAACCGTTTGGTGCGCCGTCGCTCATGGTTGCATGAGGAATGCCGCGTTCGTCGGGAGCACCTTCCCACCACGATCCACAAACGGTGACATGGTTAAGATGATGATGCGGCTGTTTGCCCTTCCAACCGCCCGCCTCGCCGATGAAGTGATGTGCCTGAACGTGCGTATGAGCCGAGACCGAGAACGTGAAAGGCCGATCCTCGATCAGACGGAAGAGAGCTTCTTTGTTCTTCACATCCACTAAGGGAATGTGCATAGCGATGAATAGCAATCGATCTTTGGGCACGTGCTTGAGATCGTTCTTGATCCACTCCAGCTGTCGCGCAGCAATTTCCCCGTGGTATCCGCCTTCTTTTGCTCCATGCCAGATAACGTCGTCCAAGACCATGAAGTGGACCTTGCCGTAATCGAATGAATAATACGTCGGCCCGAAGTGACTGATGAACGTCTCCGTTGAGGACTCATCATCCGGGGCATCGTAGTTCATGTCGTGGTTGCCGACCGTGTTGTACCAAGGAATGCCGATGGTGCCGACTGTCTGGTTCAGGCTGTCAAAAAGCGAGAGAACATCGAACATCTCATCTCCAAGGCTGAGGCCAAACTTGGCCCCGACTTGCAAAGCTTCACGCGCCACCTGTTCCACAACATCGTGCGAAATATAGTCGATCTCGGTTTGGTTGCGCGGCTGGGGGTCGCCAAAGAGGATCATGCGGAATTTGTCGGATTCCTTCTGTCTCTCCATCGGAAAGTCGATCGAGGCAGGCAACGGGCCGGTAGGGGCAACTCCTGCGTACTTGTAGGCTGGCGAACCATTGGGCTTGTGAATGTAATAGAACTGAGGCAGGCTATTGCGACCCATGGGAACACGCCATCCTGATGGCTTCACCACGAAAAGGACCATGCCTTCTTCAACCGGCAAACGCCACTTGCCTGAGCGGTCCGTCTTGACGACTTCCCTTCCGTTGGAAACGCAAACACCTGGTATGCCAGGATCACCCGCTTGACGCTTGCCCGAACCGCTCCGATCCTCAAACACGTATCCCTCGGCGAAGGATTGGCCCTGGCTGTCTTTGGGAAGGTCTTCGATTCGAAATGAGCTTGCCCGGCTGATCGGAGCAAGGGTCAAGCCTGCAATCGTCAGTCCGGAATTTCGCAAAAACTCTCGCCGATTCATGCGCCGGAGATTACCTCTGTGCTTCGGTGCAACCGATTAATGGGGTGTTAAGCAGTACCAGGCTATTGGGCCGTGCCTACTGTGCTCCTCTCCTTCGCAAGTATCTTGTTCTCCAATCTGCTATGAAGACACTGACCTCACTCATCGCGTGCTCAATCCTGATTCTCGCTTGCGGATGCTCGAAGAAGGCAGCCTCCTTCAATTCGCCGGAGGGCACCTATGACGGGAAAGGAACCTTCAACGCCGACATGGGTTCGATGAAGGTTACGGCGACGCTTGTCTTGAACGCCGACAAGACTTACGAGATGAATCTGAAAGAGCTGGGAACACTGGGGAAAGAGGTTGGCAACTGGAGCCAATCCGGCCAACAGATCACACTCACTCCTGATCCTTCGAAGATTACGAATGAGACTCTGAAGGCGATGTCGTCCAACAAGCGGCCGCACACGGTGACGATCAATGCGGAGAATTCGGAGATCAGTTGGCTGGATGGGCCGATGAATCTTAAGTTCACACGAGCAGAGGCTAAGTAGGATTCACGGACTTGCTCTTCAGTCTCGTCGGCTGGAGCCCACAAATCCAGAATCGAAAATGGGAGATTAAAATGGCGGCCCCGGAGGGACTCGAACCCCCGACGCCCTCCTTAGGACGGAGGCGCTCTATCCACTGAGCTACGGAGCCGCGAACAGGCAGATTCTACCTGTACGGCCCTCTGCGGCCTATTGAGCACGAGGGACCCGTCAGGAAGCGGCAGCCAGCACTTCTTGATCAAGCCGACTCATGAGCGCATCGCTATGCCCAGGAATGACCTTACGAGCAAAGTGCTTTGGGGACTCGACCAGCTTGTCCAGGTGCTGGTCGGTCAAGGTTCGCGGGTTGGCTTCGCTGGGCTCCAGAATAGGATCGACCCACTCGATAAAGTGCAGATGGCTGTTCGAAATTCGGAGATCCGGAGCGTTGCCCAAAACGGTTTGAAAGAACGACTCGTCCGGGATGAACCGCTTTCTGTACCAGCGAACGAGCTCTCTGTCCCGCAATCCCTCGGACAAGACTCTTGCGGCCTTCTCATTCACGGTGTAAAAGGCTGGGCCAACTCGGCAAGGAAGCTCCTCGCTGAAAGGTGAGCGTTTGGTTTCCCATGGAAGCGAGAGGTACTTGTAGAGCAACCCTCGATTCTTCGTCGGTCTCCAGAAACGCAGATACGGATCAACATAACGCCGCTTCATATCGGCATCCCACGCCGTTGCATCCGGCTTTGGATAGACCACTGACTGGTTTAGAGCGGCATCTGCGTCGAGGGATTCGAGATGCGAGAGCACTTGAGATCGATTCTTGATCGGGTAGCAATTCCCGGTAAGGAGATAGCACCACTTGGGCGCATCCTGTCTGTCCATCAGCCGTTCGGTCGCCATGATGCTGGCTTCCACAAGCTCAAAACTGCCCCAGTTCGTCTTCAATCCAGACTCAAATACGTGCACGTTTCTGGGCAGACCCGTTGGTAAAGAGCAACGGCGAGCGTCGTGATGAATCGTGATCGGGGGATCACCGAAAACCCGATTCAGCACTGTGACCAGTCGCGCCACGTGGTCTGGCTGAGAATGAGTCAACATCGCGAAGCCCAATTCGCTTGGCATGTCCAAGATTATTGGCTGTCGGTGGGTTCAGCCCCAGACTGAGAAATCTGATAAACCTTTCACGATTGTATGACTCATATGATACAATCATACATAAGACCAAAATGCATATCCACATCACCGAACAAGACCAGACACCGATCTATCAGCAGATCGTCAATCAGATCAAGCTGCAGGTGCTTTCGGGGCGTCTTCAGCCCGATGAAGAACTTCCCTCTATTCGTGCGCTTGCCGAAAAGCTGATGGTCAATCCTAACACGGTTGCTCGCGCCTATCGTGAGCTTGAGGTCGCCGGAATTGTCACCAAGAGACGCACCAGCGGAAGCTACATCTCTGGCACGGCGCAGCCCATGAGCAAAACGGACAGGCTGGAAGTGATCTCGGAAAAAGTGGATTCTCTCCTGATGGAGGCGCGGCAGCTTGAGATCTCAAGCGATGACCTTGTTCAGCTCATCTATCAGCGCGAAGAAAGACTTCCTGAAGAGGTGGCTACGCCGTGAGCGAACAGCCCGTGATCAGCATACAAAACCTGACCCGTCGATTTGGGTCGAAGCTTGCCCTCGACGACGTGAGTCTCGATATTCCTCCGGGCATTGTGATGGGTTTGGTCGGTGAGAATGGCGCAGGAAAGACCACGCTCATCAAACACATTCTCGGCCTTCTTCGAGCACAAAGCGGCACTGTTCAAGTCTTTGGAAAGGACCCCGTGACCGACCCCGTCGGCGTACTTTCGCAGATCGGCTACCTCTCGGAAGAAGGCGACCTTCCTCTGTGGATGCGCGTGAGCGACCTCATGCGCTACGCCGCGGGCTTCTATCCCACGTGGGATGAGGAATACGCCAAATCGCTTGTTGCGAAGTTTGGTCTGGATACTCATGCCCAGCTGTCCAAACTTTCAAAAGGTCAGCGTTCACGCGCAGGGCTAGCCATTGCGATGGCTTACCATCCGCCGCTGCTGGTTCTGGATGAACCTTCGTCTGGATTGGATCCGATCGTGCGCAGAGACATACTGGGTGCCATTATCCGCACCATCGCCGATGAAGGCCGAACCGTCTTATTCTCCTCGCATCTGCTTACGGAGGTCGAGCGTGTCTCTGACCGAATCGCCATCGTCAAATCCGGGCGTATCTTGCTCAACAGTTCGCTGGAAGATATCAAAGAGAACCATCAGCGTGTGACGTTCTTGTTCAATCAGCCGCGGACGGATGCGCCCAACATTGAAGGGGCGATGTCTTGGCAGGGTTCTGGGCGAGAGTGGAGCACGGTGTATTACGGCGAGCCGCAATACTTGGAAGCTCAGGCTGCTGTTGTCGGCGCAGAAATCGTCACGCGAACGAGACTTTCACTCGATGACATCTTCGTGGCCCACGTCGGCGCTCGCGCTTCTGTTGGTGACGACCTGTGAGCGTTGGTGTGGCACTTGCACGCACATTGTTTGCCCGCCACCGTGTCGGATTGACAGTATGTGCCTGCTATCTCTTGGCTTACACTGCAGCTCAGGCTTTCTTTAAGGACCACCTCGGCAATATTGCGCCAGCCTTGATGTTCATCGTTCTCATGGTGATCAGCTTTTACGTCCTGGCGGTTTTCATCCATTCCGATTCTGATGTGGGCACACCAGGATCGACCTACCCCGTTCACTATTTCCATCTCCCTGTACAGACTCGAGACCTGGTGATCTGGCCCCTGCTCTTTGGCACCGGCTGTTGCGCTCTGCTAGGAGTGGCGATCGCCTATTCAACGCGTACATTGGGAGCGAACTTCAGTCTGCTTGACGCTGTTCTGGTGATGGTTGCGATCCTCACAACGCTGCAAGCCATCTTCTGGTACCCCTTTGGCATTCCTTATGCAAAGCTGCTGCTCACTCTCTTTGGCCTTTCTGCGGTCACCATCCTTGCCTTTTCGACAAGCCTTTTCTCATTCACACCCATTCAGAAGGCGATCGCTTTCTCGCTGCTGATTGCTTTGTCGGTTTTCGCAATCGGGCGCGGAGTCAGACGCGCGAGGATCGGTGAAGTCTGGAGTTCGGGAAGTTCCCTGTCGAGAAAGTCAGAAGTCACGAAGACTATGCGGGAGGAGAAACCCTTCAAGAATGCGGCACAGGCGCAGTTCTGGTACGAATGGCGTCAACAGGGGCGCACTCTGCCCATTCTCTCGACTCTGCTGTTTCTGATCTTCCTGATTCCCTACTACTGGAACAACACACTGACCCCCATTCAATCCTTGCAAGACCCAGCAACCGGAATCATGCCTACCGTTCCCACCTTCCTTTGGTCTTACTATCCTTTGGTGATTGGTCTGATGGGGATTTATAGCTGGATGATTGGATGCGGGGCTCGCAAAACCGATGTCAAGCGCGGTGATAAAACGTTCCACCTCTTCTTTGGCACAAGGCCGATGACTGACGAGGCTCTGGTGTGGAGCAAGCTCAAAGTTGCCGCTGCCAGCTCCCTTGCGGCATGGGGCTTGCTGGCGGCGCTATCCATCCCGATCCTTTTTGCAAACGGTGGACGTGCCACCAACATGGAGCTTGTTGGGCTGCCTGCTCCGATGTATGCCATTCTTCCTTCTTTCATCACTCCGCAAGCTGGGTTTCGAATCCTGTGCGTGATCTTGATCGCTGTCTTCTTCACTTGGCGCAATTATGTGATCGGCTTTTGGACAGAGCTTAGCGGCAATCTCCTCTATCGATACGCACAGCCTTTGCTGTCGGTATTCGCAATCGTCGGGTTGATCGTATGGTCCAACATGTATCGTCCGGTCTCGCTAAACTGGGTGCCCTATGCGCTCGGCATCTTGTTGGCATTCAAGGTGATCGTGGCGGTCATGGTCAGCTACCACCTGCTGAAAACCCAAGCAATCGCCGTATGCTCTCTTATGAAGCTGTCTCTTGGATACGCAGTTGGGGTTGCTTTGCTCGGCGGCCTGTCGGTCTATGCAATTGGAACCAAGTTCGCTGAATATGAGAACGTGCCGGCTTTGATCAATATTCTTCCGATCACCTTCACATTCGCATTGTTGCTGTACGTCCCCTTCACGCGAATCTTGCTTGCCATTGCAACGCTATCGCAGAACAGACATCGTGTGTAATTTCCAGGACCCTCCTGAGGGCAACAGGTAAAACCGACAAACAAAGAGAAACATTCTCTTGAGAATAGGTGTCTAACAAAAGTCATGAAGCGATTCCTCGCCTTGGTTACGCTGGGTTCGGCCGCCCTAGCTGCGCATGCTCAAACCCCTGCTTTCCTGATGGTGCAGGACACTTTTTCAGACCTTCGAACCAGCGACACCGTCTGGTTGCGGATGGATGCTCGAAATGAGATTGGCAACAAGCCATATGACTATGCAATCAATCTCTACTGGTACCGCGGCCTGACCAAGAGTGGTCAGACAGTCTACAAACTGGAGTCCACAGCGCAGGATGCCTCTGGCCTGATTCGAAGAACCGTCGGCGACGGGAGGACTTTCTGGGTTTACGAAGCTCCTTCGAACACGTACTCATCAGAGATCTATTGGCCTGAAGGCGCCAATCAGCCCGCCACTTATCAGTCACAGCTGCTCGAAGCTTTTTCGCGCTCCACGCGCGGATCGGAGTCTTATCTGGCGCGGCTGATCCAAGAGGTGTACGGCAGCCAGCAGGCCACCTATCGCCCGTGGGTGATCGCTGACGCTGGCAACTCGGTTCTGACTGGACCAAGCGCACAAGCGCAGGACCCGATGAATCCGAACGATCCCAACGCCGTGTACACCACCGGCCCAAATGAGGATTTAGCGATCTTCTGGGCGGCAAGGCCGAACCAGGCCGCACACCGTTGCATTGCTTTCCGATTCACCATCGACCAATTCCAGAAGCGACACCTTGCGGAAATCGAGTATCGAAACATCCAGAGCACAACGCCATGGAGATTTGATTCGTACACGATTCAGGTAACGGCGGGCGTGGCTCCGGCAGCCAGCAACTTTATCTTCGTTCCGCCGCAGAATGCGCGTGCAATCGTGACGACGCGACCGGGAATCGGCTAGACGATTCCTGATCGCATCAGATCTTTCAGCATCAGCAAGCCTACAACCTTGCGGTCTTCCACAACGGGAATCTCGCCGATCTTTTTGGGCAGTGGTACGTTCTGGAAGACCTCAAGCGCTTCAACCGCCAACAAATCCGGCGTGATCGTCGTCGCAGTAATGGTCATGATCTCCCACGCAGTGCCCTTGAAAGGATCCTCCTCCTGAATCATGTGACGCCGAAGGTCGCCGTCGCTGATGATGCCCTGGAAGATGCCTTCTTGATCGACAACGCAAGCTGCGCCAGCTCCCGCCTTGGTAACGGCTCGCATCACTTCGAGGATCTGGGTCTCGGGTTGTACGAGGGCCAAATCGGGGCCGGTGCGCATCACATCGCTGACCCTTAGCAAAAGCCGTTTGCCGAGGGTGCCTGATGGATGGAACTTTGCAAAATCGTCTGATGTGAAGTCTCGTCTCTTCATCACCGCAATCGCGAGAGCGTCGCTCAGCGCGATCATGGCTGTGGTGCTGGTTGTGGGAGCGAGGTTGTTCGGGCAGGCTTCTTCCGTAACGAAGGTGCTAATGGCAAGGTCCGCCATTCTGCCGCAACTGCTATCCAACCGACCCGTTATCAAGATTGTCCGCGCACCAATGGCTTTGAGCGGTATGAAGAGATCAAGGATTTCTCCCGTCTCGCCGCTGTGGCTATAAAGGATGACAACGTCATTTGCGGTGACCATCCCAAGGTCTCCGTGGACGGCTTCTGCGGCATGAAGGAAGAGGCTGGGAGTGCCTGTACTGCTGAGCGTTCCAGCAGTCTTTCGAGCGATATGCCCAGACTTGCCTACTCCGCACGTGACTACCCGCCCAGAACATCCAAGTATCCATTCGACGGCTTTCAGATGGGATTCATTCAGAAGGTCCGCAAGCTGGTGAATCGCTCCAGCTTCCTGCTCCAGCGCTTCGCGCATCACCTCCAGACTCATGATGGCGAGTCTACCGCCCCTGCAGAATGCTCTTCCCGAAAAGGGACCCCAAGAACTCCACGCCGGTGATGGCAGTCACATTATTCGAATCGGCAAGCGGATTCACCTCAACCAGTTCTACCCCCGCCAATTCGTACGAGTTCTTGCTGTTTGCCAGGTAAGCACAGAGCAACTCACCCATGAGATGCATCTCTCGGTAGGTTAAACCTCCGCGAACGGCGGTGCCTGTACCCGGAGCAAGGATCGGATCGAGAACGTCCACGTCGAAGCTGATCCATAGCTTTGTCGCTTTGCGCTGGGCCATCCAGTCATGGAACTCTTCCATGATCTTGACCAGCCCACGCGAATCGATGTCGAACATGGTTGCTTTGTATGCCCCTTCGCAGGAGTTAACCATCGCCTTTTCAAACGCATCGAGGTCGCGCAGACCGACCCAAGCCACGTGATCTCTCCGGAGTCGCTTTGCTGGAACCACCTCATTGGTAAGCCTTTCCCATTGTCGGGCTCTCAATCCGGTCGCTCCTGAGTCCAATCCGAAAAGCGCTCCAAACGGCATCCCGTGCATGTCTCCGCTCCACGAGCTGCCTACAGTATTGACGTCGGCATGAGCATCGACCCAGAGAACCGCGAGATCATCTCCATAAGCCTCCAGTGCACCCGCAACCGAACCAATCGCGGTAGAGTGGTCTCCGCCAAGGATCATGGGCAAAGCGCCACGACCAATTGAACCAGACACTTCTTTCTTCAGTGCTTCGAAGAACCTTATCGCTGGGGCAAAGTTGCGGATCCCGCCCTTTGCGGTAGCTTCCGCACCAACACGCAGATTCCCTCTGTCGGCAACGTCGAGGCCTAAGGTCGTCAGGGTGCGGGCCAGCCCAGCCAATCGAACCGCATCCGGACCTAGGCGGCTGCCAAAACGCTTTCCGCAATAGTCGAATGGGACACCGATAATCTCAATCACGCGATTGAGTGTACTCACCCACGTCCTGTGTGAGATTCCTGACTGCAAAAGACGAAAGACTGAGGGACTCTTTGCCTGGACAGTAAACTCCAGCCATGCCCCAGCCGGTCGGTGTCCTTGCGGTGCAAGGCGACTTTGAAAAGCATATTGAATCACTGAAAAGGTGCAATCCCGAACTGCACGTTCAGGAAATTCGAACTCCTGAAGAACTCGCTGGGGTGGACCGACTCATTATTCCCGGCGGAGAATCAACAACTGTTGGAAAACTCTTGCAGAAGTTTGGGCTGGGTGAAGCGATCCGCGATGTCGCTAAGCAGGGCATGCCGATTTGGGGAACCTGCATGGGCATGATCATGATGGCTTCGAAGGTCGCTGGACACGACCAATACAGCCTCGGACTCATGGACATTACAGTCGAACGGAACGCTTTCGGAGCCCAGGTTCATAGCTTTGAGGGGCCTGTTGCGATGAGTGGATTAGAGGAGCCCGTATTGGGGGTTTTTATCCGAGCTCCCATCGTGACGGAGTGGGGCAGTTCTGTCGAACCGCTCGCCCATATTGATGGAAAGGTTGTCGCCGTCCGTCAAGGGAGTCTTCTCGGCACTTCGTTTCACCCAGAACTTACTGAAGACACTCGCTTGCACGAGTGGTTCTTGTCTTGGTAGGTTCGATAAATAGTGAAGCCCCGCTCTGAGGGCACTGAGACGGGGCTTTCTGGGGGGAGGAAGGAAGATATTTAGTTCTCTGTATTAGGTATTAACCGCTTACTTTCTTTCCATCAAGATAGACAGATTTCTCCAGCAATTCTCCGATCACTTTGGCGGGGATATAAACCACACCGTCCTTCTCGGTTACTTGCTGCTCCATTTCTCCTGACTTACCATTCAGACGGTATTTCTTGGACTCTTGTTCCAATACCAAGTCCCGGTCCTGGGTCGAAACATAGATCTTGCCGGATCGGGTCGACTGATCGACGTCCAGTCCCAGTTGGCGGGCAACGTCAGCGAGTGGAACCATCAGCGTGCCGTCGGCAACATAAGGCAGGGCGTAGCGGGGATCGAAGCCAAGAATCTTGTCACCAATGCGAACCTCTCGAACTGATTCATTGTCACGATCACTTGCCGGAAGTCTCTCCGAAGGCTTCTTGCCTGTCTCACGATTTCGCTCTTCTTCACGGTCGTGGCGCGCTTTTTCCCACTGGTCTTCATCGTTTCGACTAACCCCGTAATTTGGATACTCTTCCCTTGGGCTATAGCTAAACTCGACTTCACGCTGGAAATAGGCTCCCATCTTAGAGTCCTTGCGAATGACAAGATTGCCGCGCTCTGCACGCTGTCCTTCGTTGATGATTACACCAGCAAGTGCGCCGACGAAAGCTCCCTCAAAGGGCTTCTTGAAGATCGACCCAATCAATCCGCCGATCGCAATACCGCCGAAGACTGCCTTGCCATCGTCGTTGCCTTGCTTCGCGTCGAACTTTCCGTCTTGGTCCTCGTACCGATCTTTACCCTCCCACTTTACGGGGACGGCACTGAGGCGGACGCGGGTGCCATCGGGCAAAACAGCTTCCTCGAACGAAAGCTGGAGAGATTCCTTGTTCTTCTTTTTTTCGACTTTCAAGACCTTGCCGCAAAAGTAGGTGCCGGGCGGCAAGTCGCGATTTTTGTCGACAGTGGCTGTAAAACGGTCGCCTTGCTTGCTGCCCTTGATGCTCAGTTCCTGATCGAATTTAACCGGAACGACGGTGTTGCGGTCGATACGAATCGTCTCAGAAGCTAAGCTCAGTGCGGCCAAGCCAGCCGAAATCAACGTCAATGCAGTTCTTTGAATGCCCTTCATCAGTGCTCCTTTCTACACCGATCTGACGGACGTCCGGTCTTCGCGTTTTGGTTTCCGGGACTTACTTCGCAGAAGGATAGGCACGGATCCATAAATCCTGTCCGACCTTGCGAGGCTCCTCGAATTCCCACCCGCGTACGTCTGCAAGCCTTTCTGCTTGCAAGCCACTCACCCACGAAGGGCCATCGCCAAAGACCTTGGGGGCTACGAAGAGATCGATTCTATCCACAAGCCCAGCATTCAAGAAACGGGCTATTGTTTTTCCGCCGCCTTCGACCAATACAGAAGTCAGCTTTTGATCCCATAGAACAGCCAAGACTTCCTGCAAATCAAATTCCCCGTTCGCGATATTGAGGGCGATCTGACTGGGATGAGTGAGAGGGTTGCCGTCGCCAACGATCCAGACTGTGCGTGACCGAGATTCTTGGAAGATTCTCTCGCTCCCTGTCAATCTGCAGCTTGGGTCAAGAACAATTCGAACCGGCTGCTCGTGTACTCCACGGACTCGAACGGTCAGTTGGGGATCGTCTGCCAAAACGGTGCCGCACCCGACGAGCACTGCGCCCATTTCGGCACGCAGGAAGTGCGCATCTTCTCGCGCCTGATCCGAAGTGATCCACTTGCTCTCCCCCGAAGGAAGGGCGATCCTGCCATCCAGCGTCGTGGCCGCCTTTGCGCACACAAATGGTCGGCCCATCTCCATTGCTGAGTACCAGACAAGGTTTGCTTGGCGGGCTTCACTGTGCAAAATGCCCGCAAACGCCTCTATTCCGGCCTCCTGGAGCTTTTGGAGGCCTCCCTTGGCGACAGAGTGGGGTTCAGTGCAGGCGACGTATACGCGCCTTACAGCGGCTCTAATCAATGCTTCGGAGCAGGGTCCCGTTCGCCCCCAGTGGTTGCAGGGCTCCAAAGTGACATAAACGTCCGCTCCTTCGGCTTTCTCTTTGGCCTGTTCCAGGGCCATCACCTCGGCATGCGGTCCGCCAACAAACTCATGCCAGCCTTCGCCGACGACTTCATTTTCCTTAACGATCACGCAACCGACATGAGGATTCGGCGCTGGAAAGCCGTATTTGGAAAGCTCCACGGCCCGGTGCATCCAATGCTCAGGGGTCTTTGCGCTCATGGTCTTTCAAGGTGCTCTCGATTAGTTCTCGCAGGTTCTCTTTGGCTTCAGCCTTGAATTGCTCGCGCTGTTTTCTTAGAAGAATCAATGAAAGCACGCAGGTCAGGATGAAGACAAAAAGGATCGCCAGGAGATAGTAGCCGTAGCGCAATGCGTACTGTTTGAGGGCATCGCCTTTTGCGTCCGGCTTGGTACCCACGACAACTGGCCACAGGGTCAGCATGATTAGACCTGTCAGAAAGCTTATGGTCGTGGCGATCTTCAGCCGCACGCCTTTCGCAGCTCCTCCAGCCCGAGAGCGAAGCTGGGCTGCTTCACAAGATAGCTTCCAGAGACGAAAACATTCGCTCCTGCGGCTCTGGCCTCGCCGATCGTGGTGGGATCGATCCCACCGTCAACCTCAATGTCAAGTTCTGGATACAGTTCTCGGATTTTCCGTACCTTGTCGAGGGCCTTGCGAATGAACTTCTGACCTCCCCAGCCGGGGTTCACAGTCATCACCAGTGCGATATCGACATCACCAAGAACTTCTTGAATAGCCTCGACCGGAGTTGCGGGATTGATGGCTATACCGGGACGGACATTCATCGCCCGAAGCTGACCGATCAGTCGATGAGCGTGAACTGTGGCCTCGGCATGAAAGATGATCACTTGCGAGCCTGCTTCCGCAAAGGCTTCAAAGTGAGCCTCGGGAGTTTCCGTCATCAAATGAGCTTCGAAGCAGGTGTTTCCCAACTTGCGCAGGTCGTGCACCATCTGAGCTCCAAATGTGATAGGCGGCACGAACTGTCCGTCCATGACATCGAAGTGGATACGCTCAGCACCCGCAGAGATAAGCTGGCTCACCGACTCTCCGATGTTGGAGAAATCGCACGAGAGGATGGAAGGAGCCATTTCTACCTTCATGGATTGCCTCCTCGACCGCGGTTGGGGTCATCGATGGTGTCGGGGTCGTTCCCAGGAACCGGCGGAATCTCTTCATCGCCTGAATCGCTTGGACCGTCGGCTTTTCTGTTCACCTGCTTCACAAGCTCGCCATCGTAGAAGATCCTGAAGACGGCCTCGTTGCCATAGCCTTCAGCGGTAATTTCCACAAGCTCATCTGGACTATGCATGTCTTCATGGACCGTACGGGTACCTCGCGCGTCTGTCATGTCGACACGCAGACCCACCGAGGCGGTCAAGCCGGTTAGACGGATTCGAATGGTATAGAGGTACTTCTTGTCGCTATCACGATCAGAATTGCTGGAGCGCTCGCTTGAAACCGTGAGCCGTACCTTCGTCCCGCGTTCAACCCGCTTGCGACTTTCGGGGACATGCGAGACGACAAGACCTGGATCAAGCTGTCGATCACGGACTTCGCTGACTCGACTGTCTGCCGAGAGACCGATCTCTTGCAGCGTTATCTTGGCCTTGTCCACGGTGAGGCCACGAAGGTCGGGCACCTCGACAAACTTGCTTCCCTCACTTACGACAACACCGACGACATTGCCCACATAGCTTTGCTCCCCTGCCTGCGGGTCCATCTCGATGATCGTGTTAGTGGCAAACTGCTCGCTGCTCTGCCGCCGTTCAATCTTCATTTTGAGGTTGAGCGCCTTGAGCCGGGACTCTGCCTCAGAGACGGTAAGCCTTCTCACGTCAGGGACCTTGACGATCTTTGGCTTGGTCATGTTGAACATTACAAAGCCGGCGATAGCAAAGACCACGAGCGCAGCAAAGAAGATCGTTGTCATCTTTAGCCATGCAGGCACGCCATCTTCATAGTCTTCATCCTCGTCGCGCGGCGGCTTAGATCGCGGCTTCTGCGGTGTATCTTCTTTCAAGGCGGACATCTTTGGAGCTACGCCCTGTTGCTGTGGCACGGGCTGGGATTCTGCACGTCCCGATGGAACGCTTGCGGGCGCAACGGTTGACCTCCCAAATCTGAGCGCATCCTGAACGATTCTCAGCTCACTGAGCAATTCGCCTGCGTCAGCATAGCGAGCGCTGGGATCCTTGCTAAGCGTCTTTGCGACAATCTCGTTCAGAGCGTTAGGAACTGCGGCATTGAAATTCTTGACGAATGGCGCCGGATCGGACGCATGCTTGAGTGCCATCGCTACCGGCTGGTCTGCGACAAACGGCTTGCGTCCTGTCAACAGCTCGAAGAGGAGGATGCCGATGCTGTAAACATCGGAGGAAGGTGTTGGAAGTCCGCCCTGGCTCACTTCAGGGGCCAGATACGCAGACATGTTGGGCAGTACGGCCATCCCCGCAGTGACGCTTGCAGAATAGCTGGGCCACAGGGAAGCGAGCTTTACCCTGGCATTGCCCTCAGAATCGACCAGCACATTGTGCGAGCCAATGTCTCCATGCGTCTGGCCAGCTCTATGCAAGGCCGTTACCGCCTCGCAAACGGCAATGCCGACAGACAGGGAAACCGGCGCTGAAAACGGCGCAAGCTTTCGTATGCGTTCCGTGAGAATTGTTCCCTTGCTGGCTTCGCAAACCAGAAAGGCGCGCTTTTCGTCTCTGTCGATTTCGAGAATCTTTTCGAGCGCGGGCGCATGAACCTCCCGCAACCTTGCAATACAGTCGCCGATGCTGGAGACAAAGCGCTCTTCTGATGAATAAGGCTCTTTGAAGAGTCGAATGCCGACTTCCTTTCCTGACACCTTATCCTTGGCTGAATAGACATCGAAGAGCGGCTCTTCGTAGAGGCTCTCCTGAATTTCGTAGCGAAGGCGCAGAAGTGTCCCTATCACACCGACTCCTGGTCTTTGACAAAAGACAGAACGATAGCTGCGACGAGGACAAGCAGGGCAAGCATCGCGATCGGGGGTTGGTCAACCTTGGCAGCGTATTCAGCAGTTCTCTTCTCGAAAAATGCGGCTTGGCTTGACAAGTAGCCGACCAATAGGCCAGTTATTACCACTACTGATAGCGCCAGTCGCAGAACCTTCATGCTGTTAGCAACGCCTCCCGAACTTCACTTTCAGGGATGCCTTCGACGAGTTTACACCGTCCAACCCCTTCTAAGAGACTAAAGCCAAGCCCGCTATGCGCTGCTTTCTTATCCTTTTTCATGAGTTCGATGAGTTCATGGGTTCTTTGAAGGTCTGGAGACGCTGTTGGAAGTCCGGTTTCTTGCAGCCATTGGCGCACTTGATGGCTTGTTCCGGGCTCGGTGATACCTAGCCTCTCGCCAAGGCTGGCCTCGACCACCATACCGACAGAAATCGCTTCGCCATGAAGGAGGCCTGCGTAGCCTTGCATGGCTTCGAGAGCATGCCCTACGGTATGCCCATAATTCAAGATTGCCCGTCGGCCCGATCTATCAAATTCGTCTTCGCGGACCACTTCCTCTTTGAGCCGAATGCACCGCAGCACGACATCATCATATTCTTGCTCCTTGATCGCCGACTGAATTGCATCGATAAGGTCAGGAGCCATGATGAATGCATATTTCCAAACTTCGGCCAAGCCATTTTTGAGCTGCCGTTCATCAAGAGTTTTGAGAGTTTCGGTGGCTATAAGAATCAAGCTGGGATGATAGAAGGCCCCTACGAGATTCTTGCCTTGAGGAAGATCGATGCCGACTTTCCCTCCAACGGAGGAATCCACCTGTGCGAGCAGAGTCGTTGGGAATTGGATAAGGGGAACTCCACGCATGTATGTCGCGGCGACAAAGCCGGCGAGATCTCCGATGACTCCGCCACCTAATGCGACAATCGAAGTACTTCTTTTCAGCCCACTCTCTGCCAGCGTCAGAACTGTGGATTCGAAGAATTCGAATGATTTGGTCTGCTCACCTGCAGGCAGCACGAGCTGATTCCAGCGGGCGAAACGGCGGCCCCAAAGTCTTGAGACATTTTCGTCCGTCAGGATGAAGGCATCGCTCGGGATTTGCCCCACGAGTTCGTCGACGGTTCCAAGACTGAGAATGGAACTGGCATAAGACAGTTGGTGAGTTTGCATGCTATCTTCCTGCCTCGTAGCTCTCGATCAAGGATTTTGCCCTTTCCGCGATCTCTTCAATGGGCTCCAGTCCAGTGTCAACAATGATATCTGCCTTCTCGTAAAGTGATCTTCTGGCTTCAAGCAAACTGTCGAGCCGGTCTTCCCAATCTTCGACCATGAGCAAAGGACGTTTTCTTTTGCTGACTTCCAGACGCTGTGCCAGCGTCTCCTTTGAGGCACGGAGGTAGACCGTCATTCCAAGCCTGCGCATTTCATCCCAGTTTGAATCTCTGAGAATGATGCCGCCTCCGGTGGACAGGACACACTTGCCCGGCTGCAATGATCTGAGCACGCTTGCCTCATGCTCTCGAAACGCTTCTTCTCCGTAGACTTTGAATATCTGGGAGACAGTTCGTCCAAACCGATGCTCAAGCAAAAGGTCAGTGTCCTCGAATGATCGGCTGGTGAGGCTGGCGAGCGTTCTGCCCACTGAGCTTTTTCCGCTCCCCATCATGCCAACAAGTATCCAAGACCGATCCATCTCTCATGTTATGAATGAAAAAGCGGTGGACCGCAAGGACCACCGCTCTTTCTGAGGTTGGAGATTATCTCTCTTTACGCACCGCCGGTACCGGGATCGTCCTCAATGACCTTCGGGGTCACGAAGATGATCAGTTCGGTGTTGTTCTTCTCTTCTTTCTTGGATCGGAAGAACTGACCGACGACAGGAAGATCACCAAGGATCGGGAACCGCGACTCAGAACCCTGGTCCGTTTTTCGGGTCATACCACCCAGAGCAATCGTATCTCCGTCGCGAACGCGCGCTACGACCGAGATCTGCTGGGAAAGTACGTCAGGAACTTCTTCGCCGTTGGGGCCTCTTCGAATCTGACCGAAGTCTTGCACAGGCACGTTGATGAAACAAGTGACCGTACCGTCTTCGTTGATACGAGGAGCGACCGCCAGACCGGTGGTGATCGGAATCTGTACAAGCTGCGGAGCGACGATAACCTGGCCGTTGCCAACACTAACCAGCTGGTTAATGAAGATGCTCGTCGTCACCTGCTGCACGATGGATGCAGGCTGGTTGTTCAGCGTTCGGATAACCGGAGCCTGAACGACCTTACCCTTACCCGTGAGAATCTGAGTTCTCATTCGGGCCGTGATATTGCCTGTCTGATAGCTGAGGAAGATCGGGTCGCCTGCCAAAGCAAAGGTGCCCGGTCGGTTGCCCGTAATCAGAGTGCCTCGCTCGTAAAGCCAGTCGAAACCGAGAGACTTAGCCGAGCTCGAACCCGTGGTTACGAATTCGACCTTGATCTGTACCTGCTTCGGTGCAACATCGAACATGCTGATGTGTCGCTGCAGATCGGCAATATCCTCTTCCGAACCTCGAACGATAAGCGAGTTATCGGTCGGATCGTAGCTGATGAAGTCGATGGAGCCACCAACAAGACCTTGACCGCCTTGGAGAGTAGCACCGCCACCCTGTCCGCCGCCGCCACCGCCGAAGTTGTTGCCGCCGCCGCCATTGTTCTGGCCGCCGCCACCGCCGCCGCCGCCTCGTCCGCCGCCAGGTCCTTCGAACTGGTTAGCAGACTCGTTGGGAAGGCGAATGTCTCCGCCGCTCTCGGCGGCGCCAATCTTGTCGATCGGAACGGGCGTTGTGTTGCCCGACGAGTTCGCAAGAATCGGCATTCGACCGTAGAACTTCGTCTGAAGCGGGTCGGTCATGGACATGAAATCCTTCAGCTGCTTGAATCCATAGCCGGGTTCAAGTCCAGGGCTACCGCCCAGCTTGAGATAGACGTCCAGAGCATCTGCTTTCTGAAGCTTGATCTTTTTGCTGACGCGCTTGATCGCCTTTGTCGGCGCGGCTTCGGTGTTGCCCGAATCCGGCTTCTTAAGGTTGTGACCGATCACATACACGCCGCTCGGATCGCGTCGGTACTCAGCGCCTGCAGACAGACACATGAGCCTGATCGCTTCTTCTGCGGATACATCCTTCACGTTCAGGGTGACCGGCTTGAACTCGAAATCTGTCGATTCGAGAACAAACTTGATGCCGGTCAAGCCCGTGAGCGTGTCGATTGCCGCTCGCAGGTCCGCATCCACCAGTCGGAGAGTCGAAACTCGAATCTCCTCGGGACCCTTTTGAGCAACCGCGCTCATGGGGGCGCTTGCGCATGTCGCAATCAGCGCTCCAACGAGCATCGTTTGAATCAACTTATAACGCATCGTAATTCTCCTAACCTCCGTAATCCTCTACTTATCGGCCGATGCCACCGCCGCCGCCGCCGCCGAAGCCGCCGCCGCCGCCGCCAAAGCCACCGCCGCCAAAGCCACCGCCGCCAGCGCCGGGGAAGCCACCGCCGCCGCCGCCGCCAAAGCCGTTGTTGCCGCCGCCAAAGCCGTTGTTGCCGCCGCCGCCGAAGCCGCCGCCGCCACCGCCGCCGCCGAGACCAGGCGTATTCATGATGCTCGAAGTCTCAGGATACAGCCTCTGGTTCTGCGAACCGTTCAAGAGCTGAATGATGAGATACGGATCAGCACTTCTGATCTTCAGTCGTCGAATCGGGAGCTTTGCATTGGGCTGGTTGCCCGACGGCTGGTTGTTGTCCACGATCTCAGGCGGAGGCCGCTTGATGATCTGATAGACACCACCCTCAACTCGATAGGTCGCGTCAACCTGCTTCAGAATGTTCTGAAGGGCGGTCTCGAACGTGACGTTCCTCAAGCTGACCGTAATGAAACCTTGCACATCCGGCGCGAGGCTGTAGGAAACATCGACCTGTCGGAATAGAGCCTTGAGGGCTTCCCGAACGTCGGCTTCCTGCAACTCAAGCGACGAGATGATTTTCTGGCTTGGATCGTTCTGAGCCTGCGACGTGGCGATGACGCCACCCCACATGCCCACAGCGAGCAAGATTGTAATGATCGTTTTTTGCGCGTTCTTCATAACGATTCTCCACTTCTATTGATGGATCATCCTGTCATTCGTTTCGATAAATTTAATAACAGCTAGCCGCCGCTGGTTCCGAGTCCGGGTCCGCCTTGGCGTCCTCCGCGGCCTCCGCCGCCGCTGTTGTTGCCTCGACCGCCGCCGCCGCTGTTGCCGATAGCAGGTGCGCCTTCAAGGTTGACGATAATCTGGTGCGGCTTCTTGGCTCCGCCGCGCCGCAGAATGGCTTTGTCTTCGTCGATCGAGACTACCGTCCATTCGCTGTTCGGAATCTGCATACCCGGTCGAATATGCTCAGCACGGCCATTCTCCATGATGATAATAGCGCTGATCGATTCACCAATAATGACACCTGCGAGGCGTCGATAAGGCTGCGGTTCTGGCCTCTCATCAACTTCGGGCTCCTTCTCCTCTGGGAATTCGGTTCCCCAAGCGAACTCGCCTGTCAGCTTTTCAGTGAGCTGAGAAGCGTCGTAGGCGCGCTCGGAAGGTCGCAGGGCAAAAGGATCTGTGCGCATTCCGCCAAAGTTGCGGCCGCCAGTCAGGCTTGCGTATCGCTGTGGGTCGGCTTTGCTGTCGCCGAGCTGTACGCCAGCTTCAGCATCAGGCTTATCGACCGGACGCGAATTCACTGCCGAGGCTCCGCCCGAAGGCGCTCCGCCGCCCGTGCCGACCGTGTCGCCTGATTGGCAACCCACGATCGCGAGAGCGAGAGTCGAGAGCGCTAAAATTTTCCTCACGTCTTTCATATCGGTATTTACACCCTTAGATTCAAATTGTTAGCCCGTCATTAACCGCCGGAGACACCAAGCGAAGGTCGGGAGCGTCCACCCGCGGCACCGCCGCCTGTTTGCGGACCGCCGCCCGCACCAGTGTTTGCAGGGCCGCCGCCAGCGTTATTCGATCCGCCTCCGGTGAGGTCGAAATCAGGAATCGGCGGGAAGATATCCTTGCCTCGGATATAGCCAATCACAGTGACGTTGTAGGTGCCTGTCAAGTTAGGCGAGGTGCCTGTAATTGACAGACCGTCTGCAACGGCAAGATAGTTCCGCATTCGCGACCAGGAGCGCACGTTGGCCGTGATTTGCTCATACGTACCCTGAACGGTGACCTGACCGAGATCGAACATCACGATCGGGAAGCCAAGAGCAGGATAGTTGTAGTAACTCGAAAGAATCGCGTTGGCGTTGTAAACGGGAGCTGGAACCTCGGGACCGCTTGTCACGTGGACGCCGCCCTGTCGAACCTGCGCGTTTACAGCTCGCTGAATGTCGTTGCGGAAAGCCTGCGAATCGATCACGAGCTGATACGGGTTAACCGACAGATCGATACCATGAGTCAGGCGCGAAGTCGACGGAGTATTCGTCGCCACCGTAGCCTGCCAGGCATCCGACTTAATCTTTACAAGCTTCTTCGTATTCTCAACGCGCCGCTTCGCCGCCGCCAGCTTGTCAGCCTCGGCCTTCTGAAGCGCAGCGTTTGTGCGGAACATTTCAGCTTCCTTGTTGTTTGGCATCGCAACATAAAGCCCACCCACCGCAAGTGCGACGATGAAGACCGCGATTCCAATCGACAGTATGGGGAAAATGCTAAGTTTCATTCTTTATTCCCTTTCAAAAAAATCAGCGATCGTTGTCCACAGACGGGCCTCGGTTGCCTGCTCCTGCAGGGTTGTTGCCGCCGAGCGGGCTCGTACCAGGCGTCTGGCCAGTATTGCCGCCTCCGCCACCGCCAGTCGGTCTCAGGCTTGCACGCGGATTAGGCGTCTGAAGCTTGTATCCCATCGTGATTTGGACTGTGACTTCGTGAGAGCCGGGCATCGCACCTCGCGTACCGGGTTCTCCGCTGCCGTATCCACCAGCGTCGTTAAAGGTTGAAACGGTGCCCTGCCCCATAAAGTAGTCAAGGCGAGCAAGCGGGTCGTCCGGAATCGGCTCATCCCCACGCTTTCGCGGGCGCGCGCTCTGGTCGATATCGCTGATGCTTGGCACGTACATCTCATCGTATGTATAGCCAGCGCGGCTGACCGTAAGCACACCCTTGATTCTTCGCAGTGCGAACATCAGGTCCGCATACTGCTGCTGTGTTTCAAGGAAGCCAACGAGCGTTACAGTGCAGGTCTCTCCATCGACTGGTGCCGCACTCATCGAGGTAATTCGGTAGAAGCCAGGAATATTCGGGCGAACGGAATCGTACAAGTCCGGATATTTCGTGCTGTGCTTCTTCATCGCATCAGCAAGGTTGATATTCAGGATCACGCCTGCGGCAGCTGCCATCACCTTGTCTGCATACTGCGACTCGGCGAGCGCTTCCTGAGCAACCGGAATGTACCGGTTCATTTCAGCTCGCGCATCTTCCAAGTTCTTTTGAGAACTCGCCGCCATGCCGACAGAGAGGACGATTCCAGCCGCTGCGATAAGCACGGCTCCGACGACGGCCGCACGGGTTTTCTTCCCTTCGTTTACGTATGTTGGAACTAAGTTTAGTTTCATCCGTGTCACCTAATCGAAGCAAATGTGGAGGCCGTTGCCGACGGCGACCGCGAACTCTTCGCGGTGCTCGTCCACATATGCCGGTGGAACCTTCCTTACATTAAGATTCAGACGACGCATAGGGTCGTAATTGTCACAGGATTGGCCTGTACTCTTTGTTAAATACTTATCCAGACCTCGAAGCTTGGCTCCACCGCCGCAGAGGACGATGACGTCGACGTTGCTGCCTCGGCTTCGGTAGTAGTCGAGTGAGCGCTTGATTTCCGCCGCAAACTCCTCGGCAACTCCAGCCAGCGCCTGATTCACGCGGTCCAGACCAGCATTCGCCAACGGAGCAGCTTCCGCTGCAGGCTCGTCGACGGCTGGGGCTACGGGTGCAGGCTCATCGGCAAACGGGTTGTAGGGAGTAAATCCTTGGGTCGCTCCTCCGAATCCCCCAGCGTTTGCGACATCGACTTTGTCCAAGTCGGCAGACTCCTGTTTCAGCTTCTCAGCTTCGTCATGCGAGACTCCCATGGAGTCGGCAATCGCCTGAGTAAACATCTCGCCGCCCATAGGCACCTGACGAGGCAGGAGGAGCTTGCCGCCCCTATAGATATTGATCGAAGTCGTCTTGTGACCGATTTCGACCATACAAACCGTCTTCCCGCTGAACTGGTCGTCATAGCTGACGACAAGCGACCGTGCAAGACCGAGCGGCTCGACATCTATTGCCGCCGCGCTTCGTCCAGCTTTCTTCACACAGGACATGATCGTGTCGATCGCCGATTGCGGGCTGATCGCCATAACGACGTCCATATTCTGCGAACTGGGGTCTTCATCAGCCAACGGCTTAAAGTCGCTGACGATGGTGCTTTCAGAAAAAGGAATGTTGCGGTTGATTTCCCATTGCATATGCTCCTTCAGTTCCGTCGGATTCATCCGAGGGACTTCAAGGGTACGCACAAGAACTGAAGCTTGACCCGCGATCGAAACGACCGCATTGGGGTTTGAGATGCCGCTTGATGCAAGCACCTGCTTCAGAGCGGCTGCAACAGCTTCCGCATTAAAAATTCCCGTGTGATCGACGGCACCTTCCGGTGTGTCAATCATGCCAAGACCCGTCACCGAGGCTTCTTTCCCGGCGTTGCGGATTTCGGCAACTTTGATGGAACGACTTCCGATGTCGATTCCTACGACGCTGCTGAGCTTTTTCGCCATATATCGAGATCCCGCTCCGTGGCTGAGCTGAGTTATGTTATCACCCTCACCGAACCTATGTCAACTTCGAGTTGCTTCTACAGAGACGAACTGTAAACTCTGTTCAGTTCGCCAGTTAAAGAAAAAGGCAGGAACAGAGTTCCTGCCTTATCATTTCTACCGATTTCTTGGCCTTATTGTCCAGCTGCCTTCGGCGCAAATTTTGGCGCGATTGTCTGGAAGTAAAGGTCGGGCGTACCTCCGCGAGTGCTGGTCCAGAACATCCAGATCAGTCCTGCGCGTCGGTTTGCCGCGTTCGGGAAGTCGAACGGATCAATAAACGCTGTCATCTGAGATTCGTTGACGGCCTGTTCCAACGGAACTGGCGCTTCTGTCTTCTCATCAATCAGAGTTACCGTTGCCTGCACAACCACACCCGCTATGGCATTGCCTGTTGCGGCATCAAGGGCGGTGTAGGTCACCGTGACGGTTCGATTTTCATCTGCGGCATTGAAGTAGATTCTTCCGTTTGCCGGATCGACCTGATAGAACGAAGTGTTTCCGCCTACGTTGATCGATGTGATCGTTCCGTTCTGCTGGGTATGAACTGGCAGTGGCAGTTGGACGCCCAGGCGCATCGTTCGCATGAACGGTCGCGTGGACTGTCCGTTTCCAGCCGCACCTCGCGTGTAGGTGAACACATAGCGAGCGCTGCGAACTGCGGAGTTCTGGTTGATTGCCGTATTGCCAGGCTGTGCCCAGTAGTCGAACTCACCGATCAGTCGATTGTCGAACAGGCCGACAGGATTCGTATGCGCCACGTTCTGTGCCGTGCTGACGCGCAGGATGCGCGGCGTGTAGGTCAGAAGCATGATCGCATTTCGATTCGGGCTTGTGCCGCTAAAGCGGACGGTACCCATCGTTGGGTCAAGGTAAACCTTGCCGCCCAGCGTCGAATCGAACGAGATCAGTCCGGTGTTCGGATCGGTCACGCGGGTACCGCCGACTTCCAGGTTCGTCGTCGCGCCATTAAAGCTCTGTTGGAGCTGAATGGTCTGGCTGACGTTCCAAGAAATACCGAGTGCACGATATGTGCCGGGGGCTCCGTCCTGCTCCAGCCGTTCATCCACACGCTGCGGAAGGCTAATCAGGGCACCGTTGTTCTGCGGTGTTGCCGATCGTCCTGTCGACAAGCGAGCGAAGAAGATCTCCGGAAGGCTTCGGCCTTTCAGCTTGCCCGAGAAGGAAAGCTCGATCATTCCGCTGCCCGTACCCAGACCGCCGACCGAAAGGCCTTCGTAGAGTCGTGCTGAGGCATGGACCGAACCCATCTGCTCGATTCCTGTTCCGACCTGAACCTGGCGGACAGGACCCCAGTTGGTTCCGTCGAATACCGAGTAGAACAGACCCTTCTGTCCAGGACCGTCGCCCGTGAAGAAGACGGTTGCCGTTGCGCCCATTTGAACGACTGCGGGTCGGAACTTGCGCATTTGACCGTTGTAATCCAATGGCACAGGGTTGCCGACTGCGACCGGGCTGCCGTTCGGAGTCATGCTGACGTTCGAAATGAACACCCTCGACTCAAGGTAGCGTCCCTGAGCAGACTGCTTTTCTGCTTCGCCGACGAAAACCAGATAGGTGGAGCGTCGTGCGGCTCCTCCGAATGGATCGAAGCTGCCAAGCGCCGGATATGCCGGAGAGCCGTAGCGCACGGTTTCCGGAATCAGCGTTTCGCCAGCCTGCACGCCGAACAGTGCATTATCGTTGGCCGGAGCCGGATATGCCGCACCGTCTTGGCTGAACCATCGCGTGTTCGGATTTGTCGGTGTGAAGCTGTTCAGATCGTTGAGCGGACTGTTGCCAGGCAGGGTTGGGTTCGGACCCGTAGTCGGGGAAACACCATTCATCGTCGCGAAGTACAGCCGCCAGCTATCCTGGGTCGGCGTCGTTGCAAACGATGTCGTTCCAAAGTTCGGTCTGTTCGAAGACCAGACCACACTCAGACGACCGTTGCCTGCGCGCATTGCGGCTGGCTGGGCGTTCGAGGAAATGAATGCCTCGGTGCCAGCAAGCGTATTGTCAATGAACGGACCGTTTCGCTCAGCTCCCGTCTGATAGATGCGCGTTGCATCGTTCGTAAGACGTCCCTCACGCACCTTAAAGGTGAGCGTGAATGTAGGATCGGAGAAGATTTCCTGCGCTCGGCCGGAAAGGTCGATGGCAAGAGATTCGTCGCTGTTGGCGTCCTCGATGACACGCATCGTTGTGACGTACGTGCCGATGGGCGTACCGATCGGAATCGATACTGCGATGCGCGGAGCTCCAGGTGCGAACGTTCCAGTGTTAAGAAGCGGACCTGCGGTTGCGCCCGTATTGCCGTTAAACCGGCGGATCGGGTTGACCGAAAGGTCGGTACCGCTTCGATCGCCAACTCGCGGCTTCTGAAGCAGAACAGCGTTGCTTCCGCCGAATGTCGGAGCAAATCGGCTGTCAATGTCGCTCCAGATATGGATGCGACCGTCAAGCCAGCTTCGCTCGTGGTTCGCCGGTGCAAAGAGTTCCCACGGCTCGTAGGTCGCGCCCGTGTTGTACTGCTTTGCGATACGAACGTTCAGGAGGTTGACGTTGCCTTCGTTGACCGCATTGAACGACTTGAACATGCGCTGGTAGATACCGCCCCAAGGCGAGAACACCGAAGCCGCATCCCAAGGCTCGCGCGGCGTATAGCCGGTGCCCGGGGTAAGCGACTCAAGATCGACGTTCGGAGTCGTGATCGTAATGCGCTCGTCAATCGGAACGCCGATACCAATATTGAAGGTTCGGAAGGCTTCGCGTCGTCCACGGTTTGTGAACTGGCCATCGCCGTTGCTGTCCACGAAAACTCTTCCGTTGCCGTAGTAGCCGCCAGCCTGCGAAGCCCCAGCCGAGTCGAGAACCGTGGAAAGGTTCGCGGGCTGGAATCGCTGAACATTGACGTCCACATCAAAGAGGGTGAGGTTCAGTGTTCGGCTTGTTCTCGGATTGTTCATGTCCGCGATCGTCGGCGGGATCAGACTCACGCCGGAGATCAGCGGATTTTCGGGAACACGGTACTTGTCCTTAGTGAAGAAGACTTGCTGCCGTCCGATATTTGAGTAGTCAATGCTGTCGTTCGGGAAGTTGACAGGCCAATCTTCCATGAGCGGGTAGCGCAACAGGTCAATCGGCTTGATCACCGAACCAGCGCCGCCCATCCAAGCGAGATCGCGTCTGTCAATACGAACATTGTCGAGACCCTGGCCCGGACGACGCAGAAGCGTCATCAAGCTTCGGTCGACAACTCCCATCACGTAGTTGCCAGACTGGTTGTGCGGAACAAGACCCAGATTGACAAGCATCAATTCTTCGAACTTCGCCGTTGCCGCGATGGGCAGGGAGCCGTTCATCAGCGCTTCAGGATCGTTCGGATCGATAACAAAACCAAGCGACCTGGAAGGATCAGGAACGCCTGCGCCTGTCTGGGCCATAACCAGAGCAAGCGGGTTGGCGACCTGGAATGGCCTTCTTGAAGTGCCGGGCGGCAGGCTAACGTTCTGCAGCCGGTAGTTGCCCGGACTGCCGAAGTAAGCATTCATGCCGATTGAAACCAAGCCGTTGCCTGGAGGCATCGCGTTTGCGCCAGAACCCTGGATCGGGAACTGGTAGACCGCATAGCCATCCTCGTCCGTCGATGGAGCTCCGGTAACACCCTTGGCTCGCACCGTCACATTTCGGAAGGCTGCGCCTTCGGCGCTAAATCGAAACTCGATCTGCGAGGCTTCGGATGCAGCTCCGGTCGGGCTGTATGGGAAGTCATAGGCCATCACGTAGATGGTCTCGCCCCACTCAAAGGCGTTGCCCGTCACCCAGTTCGCCGGATTGTTGATCTGCGCGTAGGTGCCTGTGCCATTTCGATAAGCTTCATAGATCTGCCTTGAGACGAAGCGGATCTTTGCCTGACGATAGGGAGTTCCCTGGGGATCGTCGGGAGCAATCTGCTCGCGTCCTGGCTGCGGTCCAATCGCTGTGCCGAACGGCGCATTGTCAGCGAAAGCATAGAGCACACCGCTCGTATCGCCAATGTACATGAAGTTGCGACCGATCGCCGCTGAAGCTTCAAATCGGCTGTCGGTGTCGTAGCCCCAAGCCAAGCGAGGCGTTGTGACTCCGCCACCACCGAACGAGTTGAATTCATCGTCTCGCGCATACAGGCCACAGAGTCGTCCATCTGCCGTTGGAACGATGACCATGCGGCGCGGATTCAACACTCCGCCGGGGGTATAGACCGTCATCTGCGTGAACGACAGGTTGGCAAGAACGTTTGAGCCAAGCTCATTCGTGGTCCACCGAATCGCGCCGGTGTCAGCGTTCATTCCGGTGATCCAACCGTTTTCGTTCGCAACGAAAACCATATTCGGCTGGCCAGCGCCCATCGTCGCGGCATCCACAACGGCTGGGCCGCTGATAAAGCCGGAGGCAGGAACTACATTCGTGAGCAACGGATCCCATTCCACTGCACCATCGAACGTCCACTGGACTGCACCCGTGGAGTTCAGACAGTAGAACGTTCCTCGATCACCCACCTGCTCTGTACCAAAGTAGAGCCGGTTATTCATGAACGCCGGCGTCATGGTGATGGCACCAATCGTCGGTTGGTTCAGTGCTGGGAATGCCCAAGTCACAGTGGTTCGCTTGTTGGTTGTGCCGTTCGCATCCAGCGCATAAATGCGTCCTTGGGATGCGGGAACGATCACCGTCGGATTGCCCGCGACCGGAATCACCAGCGGTGAGCCAAAGAATGTGCCAAGGGCAGACGTCTTTCGCGTTGCTGGGTAGTCGTCAGGGTAAGTCCACCGTCGCGTCGTGGTGCCTGGCTTTCGCAAAGCGAAATCCATGTCTCCGCGGCCCGACATATTGATGGCGTAAACGCGACCATTGCTTCCGCAGATTATCAGGACATCTTCCCCGCCAACATCGGCGATGACCGCCGAACTGAGGTTAAAGCCGGTTGGCATTTCAGCCACGCCGCCATCCTCGCCAGCGACCGCGTTGGGGTCAGTCCATCCTGCATTGTCGTTGTCAGGAGTGCTGGGATACGTCCAGAGAACGTTTGTCTCTTTACGAACCGTATCGCCTTCAGCGTCGAGACAGTAGATTCGACCGTTTTCTGCCGCGGCAATCACAACCGGTCGTGAGACCAGAGGACCGCCGGGGGTCAGTCGCACCCTTGCATCAGCGTGCATCGGCGACGAGGTAATCGCAGAATTAGTTGGACCCACAACTCGGATAGCGTCTGCATAGACATCTCTGCCAAGGTCTGCCGCTGCGACTCGGTTTGTCGTGATGATACGCATTGGGTTGGCTGAAGAGTGGGAGTATCGTCTTGTGCCGATTCTCACCCAGCCAGCGCTGTTGTCCTGGTCCACAACTGCTGTGTCAGCAAGGACGCCGTTCTCCCAAATTTCATACTCAACGGTGCGGCCCCAAATACCAGCGCCTGTTCCAAACGTCCAGACATAGATTTCGTACTGGCCGTCATTGACATTGGGATCATAGTTGACGTTCGTCAGCGCAGGAGAGCCAACGCTCAGGTCTGTCGCCGCGGTTCGCAGATAGTCCACACCCCGGAAACCAGCAGGTGTGTTTGTTGGGGTCCAGTTCGGACCAATAGCCGATGCTGCGACGTTGTCTGTCTGAATCGCTTCCTCAGATTCGATGGCAGGATTGAATATCCATCGATCATTGACGAGCTCGCCAACGTTCGTAATATCGTGCAGGAGCGATCGGACAACGCCCACCAGCCGAGAAGTGATCGTTCCATCCGTCTCGGTGATCGAGTCGTAGCGATTCTGAGCATCGACCACGTGAATCACGTTCGGTCCACCGCCTGGGGGCGTGAACATGCTCACCACCGGAGATGCCTGATAAGTTCCGATGGAAGGAATGGCCATCACAGCGTCTGCATAGACGACTGAATCCGCCTGAGGCGCGGTCAAGTTGCCGAACGCATCCCGCGGGATGATGTTGTGAAGTCGAATCTTGAGCGGGTTGGTGCCGTCGTAGGGGAACTGGATTGTGGTGGGTCGACCACCGTTTCCAAGCTGAACCCAGCCAGTCCCTGCCTGATAAGTATCGACAATGTCGATGTAGGTCAGGCCGTTGCCGTATTCGATCTCATAGACAAAATATCGCTGAGGATAGAACGGAGTTCCCGCAACGTAGGTTGGACCGATGGGCAGCCACACATAAAGGCCATAGGCCTTCGGGGTTGCGCCCCCGTTGATGGTCCACTCCCAGACAGCGTGGTTGGCGGCGTTCTGGGGAACCGTTGGGCTTGCATTTGAGAGAGCTGGCTCGCAAGCTGTCAAACGGTAAGGCTGAACGCCGGGCACGTCGGTATAGGCGATGGGAATCAGCGCATTCTGCGCCTCATCCGCGACAGTAGCAGGAGCAGCCCATCCGCCAAGTATGGGCTGGGCAATAAGCGCATCCATATTGTCAACAACCGTGTTGTTGAATGATGCTCCGTCGCCTGCATTGGGCCGCCACCATCTTAAGAACCCTCGTCCGGGTCCGCTAGTCAGCGGGGCTCCATTGACGCCGGTTCTTGTGGGACCTGCTTTAAGCGTCGGCCAGTCTTGCGCCGCGACGACTGCACAAAGGCTCGCCGCGATCACGCAGGACAACCAAACCAAGAGTCTTCGACTGCTTCGCATTGCTCTCTCCAATCCGCCCTACCGCCGGTCTCCAAATACCGGCAACTGAATGCCCCGTGTGCCCTGCACCGGAGGCAGCTCGAACTTGATGCTCAAGGCATCGAAACCGAAATTGCGCTTTGTAAACCAGAAGCCCGTGCCGGTTCCTGATCCATCGATGGCTCCATCGATCTGGATCACTTCGCCAACAAAGGATTCGCCGTTGAATTTGCGTCCGGCAAAGCCGTTCACGACGATGACATCACCGGAGTCGAGTCGTCGAGCGAACATCGGTCGGAAGTCCATTGGGTTAACTCCGAGCGGAACATCCGATACGGTGTCGCGGCGCATGAACTTATAAGCGCTTCTGGGCAACATCCAGCGAACCTGCCAGCCAGCATTAGGATCGATGTTTCCTGCAGCGACGGCGGGCTGAATAATTTCGTAAACACCCTCGTCGTCTGTGAACATGATCGCCAATCGCTGTCCAAGCGTTGGGTCGATGACGTTCCGCATGGTTACGGAGCTGACGTTGCCAATTCGCTTCTGGTACTGGTTCTTCAACGGTGAGTTCCAGCTCGCCGTCGTCGTATCCCAGAAGATGTTTGCCGGGTTGCCGGGAACGGTCACTTCGTTGACCACGAACGCACCGCTCGTGTCGAACACGACGATACCGCCGTTGCCCGAAACAGACTCGCGCGTCGATGTCGACGTCGGCGCATCAAGACCTACGTCAACCCGAGCAGGAAGCGCAGAACCGATGCCGGCGGCAAAGACCCAGCGGCCTGAACCAGCAGTCGGCTCGCACCAAACTCGCGACACGCTGTTATAGTCGTACTGCTTGTCGGAAACCTGTGCCGGGCTGTGCCAGACCAAAACTCCCAAAGCTCGCTTGCCGTTTGCAGTGTAGACAACCGGATCGCCGATACGTCGAGTCACCGGATTCGCCTCGTAGCGATCGACAACCTCGATCAGTCGCTTGTTGCCTGTATCCGCAATCATGTAGTGCACCCAGTACTCAAGCGGCTTGGCATCCGCAAAGCCTGCAGGGTTCGCTTCGTAGGTTGCGTAAGACAAGACATCTCGCGGCTGGCTTAGCTTCAGCGGGCCGTTTGCCTTAAATCCATCTGGCGCTCCAAGCGTCGGGTCCAGCTGCATATCCGAAATGGATCTGCTCTCTCGGCCGCTAACGTCCATACGCACCACGCGGTTTGCACCAGCATCAACGATCAAGTACTCGCGAGAGTTGATCGCATAAGCTTTTGCAGGTCGCACCAGCGCGTTCGTGTTTCCAGCATTTCCGCCGTCCACCGAGTTGGATGTCAAGACTGTGTTGTCGCTCGACCAGAGCGGATTGCCCGACGGGTCAAACCGTGCAACTCGGGTTTCATCGACAACGACGAAATCAGCCTTGTTGAATCCAAAAAGGCCATCCTGGCTCCAGCTGAACAGGTTGCCGTCTCCGCCCACAACGCCAAAGGCTGAGTTCGAAGAATCAAGAACCGTCTGGAACAGTCGGGTTCGCCACTGGATAAAGCTTGTGACTCCCGTGGTCTGCGGCCAGCGCAACGCCGGGTTGGTTGAGATGACGCCCGGCGAAGGGAAAGTCATATGGTTAAGCTGTCGCAACCAAGGGCGCGTTCCATCTGAGCCTAAGAACGGATCGTTCGGGCTGATATAGGAATCCAGCGCACTCAGCAGACCGCGCTCTTGCCAAGAGCCGAACGGCACACCGCTGACGATATCTGGCAGCGCGCTTCGAGAGGCAAAGAACAGAGTCTTGCCGGTAACCAGCGGAGGCGAATCGTTTGTGTATCCGTGATAGACCGTGTACCACAGAAGCGTATTCCACTTGCTACCGTTTCGATCTGGCTCAATCAGTTGGTCGGGCTGACCGTTTCGACGCAAGATGACGGGCTGGCTGCGGCTGAGAGCGTTCAGCATCGCGCCGCGCGTTGTCGTCATCAAGTTGTCGATTCGAATCTTTCCAGTCTCAGCTTCATAGTTGATCTGAGAAGACTGCACCGTATTGAACGCTGTTGGCTGTGCCTTGTTGTCGCTTCTAGCAATGTCGGGCTGGAGCAGCGAGAATCCTGCGTTCAAGCCAGGGAATTCAATCTCTGCGGGCTCGGGATCTGCCTGAAATGCCATGACAATCGTTGTTGGCACGAAGCCAACGTTTCCGCCCGCCATCACATAAGTCACATCGCCGATCACAGAAGGTCCGCTCTTGAACGCAAGGTTCGTGAAGCGTCCCGTTCCAAGAACGAACGGAGGAATCAGCGACTTCAGCGGATCGTTATCCGTGAGAGTCTCGGCATAGGTCGTTGTCTGAGTCTGGTTGAGGTTAAACCGGTGCTCAGGATACAGTTCATAGCGATTGAGGAGCTTGAACTCGCCTCGGCCTCCCTCTTCTCGCAGGGCAAAGTACGTTCCGCCGCTGGTCTGATTGCCCAATACGGCGTGGATGGTTCCTCTTGCAGAAAGCGCCAAATGGTTCAGCACTCGTCGCGACCGGCTGGAATCATCCGGGAAATTCATGGTTGCTCGAACGAGCTGCGAGTTCACCGCTGGTGAACCCGTGCCCCAGTCAAGCGTATAGTCGACGCGTACGCCGATGTTCGCAGGCAGAGTCACAGCTGGCTTCAGCTGGAATGTCAGCAAGCCTGCAGTCTGCGTCACAAAGCCGGTAAACCAAGCATCCATCTGGCTTGTCGAGTACGGTACGCCGCTCGGGTCCAGAATCGTGAGCTTGATACCCAGCGGGCTTGGATTTGCGGGAGGAATGTACACTTCCAGTCCCTGCAAGTTCGCACGGGTCTGAACGTTGAACAGATTTCCTGCCTGGCCAAAACTTACAGGCTTCTCTCCGCGGGCTCCCAGCCATGCACTGAGCAATCCTGCCGTCGGCCCCCCCGGAGGGCCTGCGCGAGTAGGGATATAGATCACGCGATCAAGGCCGCCGGAGTTATCCGAGATCGGAATATAGCCCACAGTTGGGGAACTGGCCACACGCTGGAAGACCGGGTTTGTCGGACCGCCGCACAGCCAATCGTTCGCAGAGGTGACCTTAGCGCCTGTCTGAGCGCTTGCGATCCACACGCGACCATTGTTGGAAAAGCCAGAAGGCGTCTCATCGACAACAAAGTAAAGACCATCGTGGAAGGTCGGTGAGTAGGGTCCGCGCCCTGCTAATGAAAGATCAAAAGCAGTGAAGTTTGAAGGCGGCGTTACCGTTGCCGACGGAGCCATGTTCTGCGCCGGGGTTCCGGGCAATGCGTCAAAGATTCGCAGATTGCCTGCGAAGTCAACGACGGCAAGCTGGTTGACAGGCGCGCCTGTTGCATCGGGAACTTCAACTACCGTTGGTGCCGAGAGCGGTCCGGGCAGAGCCTGACTGGACCAGACAAGGTCCTCGTTCGCACCAAAAATGTAGTCCTGAACGCCATCATCCGGGTTTCCATCACCGTTCAAATCTTGGCCCGGCTTGGAGTCAAAAGCAAAGATTCGGTTGTCCGTCACCACAAAGACCAAACCTTTATAAGCCGCTGGCGGGATGTAGTTGAACTGCCCAGGATTGAGCACCATCGGCGCATTGAACGACTTAAGCAAAGGTGCGCCAACGTCGATTGGGCTGCTGTTCTGTCGATGTCCGCCTTTCGCAGACTGCCCAAAGCTGCTCGGGAGGCTGATGATATTGATCGCGAGCGAACAGGCAGCGTCGCCAGGGCGGCGGAAGAAGGCGCGGTCGGACGTTGCATTCACGTTGGCAACATATGGACCGCCTCCAAAACCGCTCGAAGTGACATTAGCCTGAGTGGAGCCATTGATAGCGTTGGCGATTCCGCGAATCGTCACAACCATGTAGCCATCGCCGACCTGTGCGACGGTCAAGAAAGAACCGCCTGGATCTTCAGCGATTGAATTCAGCCGGAAAGAATCGGCAACCATCGGCGACTGAATCGGAATGATTCCGCCAAAGCCTGCGGCTGTCAGGTCTGCGACTGCAATGCCGCGGGCGGCAGGAGCGATTCGATCTTCCTGCATCAAGCGAAGCTGGTCAGCGTTGATGCGGTTGGGGAAAGTCAAAAGGGGGTGCGTATAGTCGGCAAGCAACGATGTCGCCGTACCGATGTTCGCAGTTGAAACGGAGAACGCGATGGGCATCGAATTCACGAGGTCCATCGGGTTTGCGTCGCCATAGACTTCTGCCCACAGCACACCGCCTGTCTCCATAAACCGACGGAGCTTCTCACGCTCATTCGAATTCAGCGAAAACGCTCGGCCAACAGCGAGATGCAAAACTTCGAAAGAGGCAAGCTGTGTGTCGCTTACCGTCTCCAAGTCGACTTCCCAGTAGGGCGCATCCCGCTTTGTGATCGCGTCGTTCACAGCCAGCGCAGGCCAGCGGGTATTGATCGACGGGGTCACGCGCGTAGGGGCCGCAGGGTTGTAGATATTCCAGCCTGCAGGCTTGGCGCGCAGATTTTGATCCAAGAGGTACCAGACGTGCGGGTTGAAATTCTGGCCTGAATAGCTTCTCGTGATGACTACTCCGGCGCGAATATCAACCGTCTTCTGAGCCTGATTGACCTGGCCCGCAGCGAATGCGGATGCCAGGCCAAAGATCGCGAACAGTGAAAGAGCTCTGCGAATCATTAGCGACGTACCTCTCCAAAGTAAACCAATTGCGGCCCAACTGGCAGCCTGGGCAAGGGCGGCAAAGCCCTGCCAAAACCATCTGTTCGGATATACCGATTGGGCACCGTTGTATCGAACCCTGCCCAGCTCGCCGTGGCGAGTGCGGGATCGTAAGAAATTGTCAGGTTCGGGACGTACCGATCAGCGCCCGAAATATCGTATCCAGCCGGAACATGCGACCACGGGATCAGCGTCGGTGTGCCAGCTGGCATGTTATAGCTGCCACCCAGCTGTCGCGGAATCCATCCCCACTTGCGGAGCCACTCTGCCTGGTAGCTCATTGGAAGCGGCATGTTTTCGCTTACTGAGCCAATGATCTGCACTCGAACGTCGATCGGTTCGCCATAGAACGGAGCTTCGGGGAATGCACCAAAGTTCGTCATGCGATCCTGCTGAGCTGCAGCGATTGCCTGCGTCAGCGAAAGATTGTTCGGTGCGCCTTGATAAGCGGTAACGGCATTGTTGAAGGCCTCTCGCGTATCGTTCGGGTTAACGTTGAACCAGTTTCCGGGAATGACGGCAAAGGAGCCTTCCTCAGCAAAGACTGTGGCTTCGATGCGGATATCTCCCGGAACAATCGCAGCACGCGACAAGAGCCAGTTGTTGGTCGGACCGAATGCAAGCGCGTTGTGGCGAACGCGGAACTCGTTAGTCTCGCCTGCGACAAGCCGATAAAGACCCTCGCCCTGGTTGTTGGTCATGCTCAGATACGGATATGCGTAGTTGAGCGTGTCCTGCGCAGGGATGATCGGCAGGCCGAGCGTCTCAAACTTTGCGAATCGCTGCCAGGGCTCGCTTCCAAGACCCAGAACTGCCGCATAGTTCGGCTGAGTAAAGCCAGGCTCGATATAGCCAGGGTTGTAGCCAGCAAGACCGGATGCCGAGTTGCTCGGAAGGATCGGAGCGATCGGGAACAGATAGGTCGTCGGGTTGCCCGGTGTTCCGATGCCGAAGTTCACATCTCCAGAAAGGAACGTGTAAGCCGCCGGACCATCCTCCATGGTATGCATCCACAGAAGTCGAGAGGCCAATCGTCCACCGTTGTTGCCGCCAGGGCCAACAAACTGTCGATATCCCTGGTTGCCGCCAGGGCCCCAAGCATAAGGAATCCAGGTTGACGGATTCAGCGGGTTCGTTCCCGGACCGTTCGGGTCCAGAAGAATATCCATGGCAAGCGACAGCGTTCCGCCGCCCGTGTTCATGCGAACCATGTCGCGACCCGGATCCACATTGTTAGCGGCCTTGGGGCCGTAGAACATCGTCGTGTTGACAGCAACGTTATCCTTTGCAAGCAAAGCAATCATGGAGCTGCTGGGCTGTGTGATGCGACCAGCACCGCTCTGAACGCCCTTTGTGATGCTTCCCTCAATGTAGATCGAAGCATTGGAGACAACCGTCACCTGGCGATCTGTTGGGATCACGCCTCGGACTCGAACGTTGCCCTCAAAGTAGAGCACACCATTGAACTGTCGCCCAAGAGCGAAGTTCGGTGCCGGAGCATTGATGTTCACGCCCGGGGTGTAGGTGTTGATGATGTAAGGCACTCCGCCCACATCGCCAATTCGATAGCGGATCACGCTGCTACCGGTGTCCGTTCCATCGGGTCGTCGCCAGTGGCGCTGATTCGGCGGCGCGGAAAGGCTTCGTGAAATTCGGAAACCGTCAGGAAGCAGTTCAAGGTAGGCAGCAGGCGGAATATAGTATTGCCCCTGCCAGCTGGTTGTGCCACCGCCGCTTGTTGCGGTCGGCGGGTTGAACCATTCGTAAATCAGTGACTGGTTAGAGCCCTGAGCTTCTCGCCCAGACTCATCGCCAGCGACCTGCACGTCGGCGTTGTTGCTGACATAAATGCCCTGCCCGTGACCAAAGCGACCGTCGTTGCCCGCAGGCCCGTCGATACCGCTGTCCGAAGTAAGCATCAGGTAACGATTGCGACCAGTGTCCGGATCGACAACGAGAATCGAAGGCGGCTCTTTGCGCCGTACGCTGCGAACATAGCCGGGCACGTCTGTACCTTCCATGCCATCGCGTAGAACGCCATTGTCGGTCGAGAAGTTGCCGCTTCGGCTGTCGAGGCTTGCGCCGCCGCCATTGGTCAGCGTTGTGCTGTTGGTCACCCAGCTGTTTGCAACCGTATCCCATTCAGAGACATTCAGTCGCAACGTGGATGCGTTGTCCGCGCCGACAACAGTTCCGGCAATGTTCCAAGCATCGCCCACAGTCTTGTTGACGTAGGCATCCAGGGTTCCGTGGATCACCACGTCGGCGTTGCAGTAGACGCTGCTGCCAAAGTAAGTCGAGGCAAATCCGGGAGTATCGAAAAGCGGAATCTGCTGATTCGGCGTTCCGAGAAGTCGTGTCGGCTGAACCGGTGCGCCTTCGTAAGCAACGCCAGTCTGTCCAGGGGTGCCAAACTCGGCCGGACGGCTGAGACGATCCTTGTTATGAACAAAGAGCGCAGTTTCGATCATACCGATCGATGCGAAAGCGATCAGCTTGCGCGATTCGCGCTTGTCCTGAATGTTCACAGTCGTCGGGTCGTTCGGGTTGATGGTTCCGTAACGACCGACCGATTCGATGATCGTGTAGTAGCGAGCCTTTCCAGGATTGCGAAGCGGACCGCTCTGCGACGTCGAGAACAAGAATGCGTCGCTCGGTGCGTATCTCACACGGATGAGAGCTCTGCCCTGCGGGAAGCTAACGCGCGCATACTCGCCCAATCCATCTGGACCGCCAGGCTTGAGATAATCGTTGTCCGGATCTTCGATGCCAGGAGTCAGCGGAATATCGATCGGTACCGTCGGCGTTGGACGCCAGTCGGCGCCGCTGGCGCCATAGAGCATCTGGGAGTGAGCGAACCGGATGCCTGCTTCGGCAAGGTCGTTCACCACTGAACGCTGCTGGCTTCGTGCCGACTGCAGGATATTGCGATTGATAATCCCCGCAAACACAAAGCCCAGGATGAGCAGGATTGCGAGGACCACCAGCGCGATAATCAGCGTCTGGCCTTGGATCAGGATGCGTCGATAGCGTCTCAAACTCATGACTTTCTCACCGGATGACGTTGCGCACCTTCGGCGTAGCCTTCAGGGTAATCGTCTGCGGGTTCGGCAGATTGCTTTGCGTGTAGTTGCGAATCGTCAACAGAATGTCGATCAGTTCGCGGGTGTCGTAATCCACGGCAAAGGTATCTCCCACACCAGTGAATTGGAAGCGATAACTGACCGTAATGTTCCCAGAAGCCAGCGTGTTGGGCAGGGGCACGTTCGGGTCAGAGTTGAACTGGATATAGCCAGCCTTGTATCGCGGCTGAATCACAGCGGATACAAAGTCGGACGGCGTGTAGTTTGCAGGCGGGTTTGCCAGACCGAGAAGAGCGTAGTTGGGCTCCGGCTGATCAACATAGTTGATTCGATACTGGTTCACGCCCGGTTCCTTAGTGGTTCGCGTATAACGAACCGGGTTGCCGTAATTCGGACCAGGCCGCTGGTCAGGGCCAGTCACGATCTCGCTGCCAGGGACGATGCGGGCCTTTGCAAAACCGATCATCGGATCCGGGTGAAGCGGACTCAGGGTGCCGTCCGGGGCAGGCAGAACTCGCAGGTCGATGAACCGATGGATGTTCGGTCGCAGGCCAGCAAAGTTGCGCCATACGTAGTTGAACAGCTTATTGATCTGATATGCGGCGTTGCTCGGCGCATAGTTCGGTGCGTTGATCGGACCGGGGGTGCTGGGGTCATTCACCGGAGTCAGTTCGGGACCCGTGTTTGCCGTCGGTCGGTTTCGATCTGCACGGAACGTCGTCGTCGAAATGTCGCCGTTTTCTTCAATGCTAAAGCTGCTCGTCAGCTTTCCTGACTTGAAGTCAACCGTATACGGAGTAAAGATCGCGCGCTGTGCCAGCGTCGAGAGATTCGCTCCGATCTGGGATCGGGTGAACGGATAAGGAAGATTCGCCCCAATCGTCAGACTGTACTGCGTCGAATCGAACTGCGGCAGACCGCCCGTAAGCTCGGGCTGACCCGAAAGCGGATCATAGAGGAAGATTCCAAATCGCTTTCCAGAGCCGGTGTTTGCCCATCGACCGATCAGATAGGGATTATTGGGAGCCCAGCCGTTCGGCCACATGCGGACGACGCTGCTGGTCCAGCTTCCGTACTTCGTCTCGTAAACGTCGGGAGCCAGCGCCTGTCGGTTGTCCGCTTCCTCGCCCGTTCGCACAGCGGCTCGTGCGGCTGCGGGCTCACTGCCAACGCTGGCTGGCTTGAACTGAACCAGACTGATCACACGCGGGACGTTGCCGTCGTACGTAGGCTGTCGGGTCGCTCGATCAAAGATCGGCTGGATCATATCATAGCGGCTGACTTCCGTCATATTCGTTCCGCGTGTAAGCCAAGCCTGAACTCGGGCCTGCTTAGCGGTCAGCGCAGCGCCTGCAAGGACGTTGCCCTGGGAGTCTCGATTCGGAATGAGGAAGTAAGGATCGTCGAGCACCGGCTTTGCGGTGAGCGGATCGCCGTTCTGAATTGTGTTCGGATCGGTTTCAAACAGCGCTGTGTTCGCAACATAGCGTCCACCCTGCCAAATGTAGGGGCGGACCTCAAAACGATAAAGAACAAACAGGTTGTCGCGGTCACCGTTTCTTCGCATCAAGATGCCATCGTAGGGATTGTTATAAGCTGAGAAAGGATCGCGCAACCCGATAGCATAACGGACAAGAGTTGCCCCTGGAGCCACCGGAAGAACGATCTGTCCCATAGGCCCTTGGAGCGTGGGGTCTTCCTTGCCTGTATTCGGGTTGATAAATGCGCCCGTCGGGCCAACGCCAGGATCGCCTTCAGCAGGCTTGACGATATCAATCTTTGTGTTCTCGATCAAGACGGGAGGGATCGCCGCGTTGTTCAGGCCGGGAATCGGGAATGCCACTTCGCCTGCAATGTCCGAGTTGTCTCGGACTTCGGCTGCATTTGATGCTTCCCAAGAGATCCGCTCGATCAATCGCCGAGCCTTCTCCTGAGCATCCGAAAAGCCTTCCGCTGCTCGGGTGAAGTTAAAGCTCTGGATCACCGGAACGATGATGAGCGTCATCAGCACCGCAGTAATCGCGATGACTGTGAGCATTTCGACGAGCGTAAATGCTCTGTGAGTTCGTCTCATGGATCGGCCTTTCATATCAGTCCTCACCCCGCTGCAGGTAGGTATCGACGTTGTAACGTCGCCAGTTGCGGCCCCACTTTTCGATCGCCTGAACATTGGCGACAGGGTCGGACCCGAGGGTAAACGTTGCAGGATTCCACAGTGCGCGAACCGTTACGGAAGCACCCTTGACTCGACGAACCGGCGTACCTACCGACCAATCAAAGGTCGTTGCTCCGCCATCAACTTCCGTCAAATCGATGAATGCACCGACGGGGTCGCCTGCTGCAGGACGAATCGTAAACTCTTGGTCCCGCATCACCTGCTGGGTACCGCCAGAGATGTAGTAAATCTCGCCTATGACGATCTTCTTGGCTACATCCATGCCTGGGAAGTAGATTCGAGTGCTGGAGCCGGGGCCATTGCCACCGCCTGGAAGCGGCGACTGACCGATGTAATACTGCGCAATGCTCGGCGTGCCATAAGCTCGGCTGAAAACTGCGGGAGCCTTCATAACCTGCACCGACCACTCACCATTTGCTCGGTAGAGAGCGCGCAACAGTCGTCCGGAAGCGTTCACCACCGTCGGAGTCGTCTCACCCGGGAACACAATTCGAATCTGCAGGCCAGCCGTCGTGCGGTCGGCGTCTACAAAACGAATCATTCCGAGAGACTTGTCGACGGCGAAGGATGATCGAGCCGGATCAACGGCAAGGAAGTCGCTGCTCGTTCCAACCGGAGGCGTCGGATCAGGCGGGTTCATCGGATCGTGAATGACGATGCCGCCAGTTTCGACGTCGAGAAGGATCACGTCAGAAAGTCTTGTTCCACCAACACCGTCAGGAGTCGGAATCGGCATGCCAGGGTACGGGCGGTTATCCACTTCGGAGCTATTGATAACCTTGATGTTTCTCAGGCTCAGCTTGGTCTGATAAGGATCGTTGCTGGGAATGCGAAATTCATCGCGGATAATGCGCCAGTCATAAACATCGTAGTCCACACGGGCGATCAGTGGAACGCGTCGGTTGCCCTGACGCTGCTCTTGGAAATTGTATGCGTTCGGCGGGAACAGCAGAACGCCAAGATTGGCATCCAGCAACCGATACTCATAAACTTCGGAACCGCCGGTGAATCCGCCTACGAGGTCAAACACATGCTGCACACGTACGGTATCCCAGTCAGCGCCGAGGAATGACTCGCCCGGTCCAAGCCCTGCAAGAGTGGAGAGATCGAACGACTGCCATCCGCCGCCCATGACGAACGGAACATTGACCGTCTGACCCACAACGTCTCGGCGGAAGGTATTCGCGCCATCCGAGACCCAGCAGGTCATCTGAATTCGATAAACCCAACGACCGTTGACGTTATTGACAGCCGGACGCGGCAGATATACCTTGCCGGTGGGCTCGTCCGAATCTTCCAGGAAGTACTGCCAAGGTCGAGCGGGGCGTCCAGTCGGATCGCCGTAGCCCTTGACCATGTTGTTGCCGTAAACAATGAAAAGGTTGCTGTACTGGGCATTGAAGACAATAGGAGCAAACTGAAGAACCATCAGTCCGCCGAACGTCGCCGGTCCAACCTGACGAGGGGCTGGCACGCGGCTTCCCTCGCCAATGACTCGGCGCATAATGTTGGCGCCGTAGAGATACTGCCATTCTCCCAGCTGGTTTGTAGCAGGATCAACCACCTGACCGTTTTGCAGCACTCCGGCTCCAGCGACGCTGAAGTCGCTGTTCAGACGCCCTGGATCGGCCACGATGGTTACGTTGGCACCGTTCCAAAGGTACGTCACAGGGATAATCATCTCGGGAAGCTGCTCTGCTCGATTCTTGATCGATTCGATCATTGATCGAGTGATCTGAGTCGCCTCCGATGATCGAGCTCGATCGCGAAGAACGCCGAAACCGCCAGGGAATACTTGGATCACGCCAAGAATCCCGATCAGCAGAATGACGATCACGACCAGCAGCTCAATGAGCGAGGTACCTCTTTGAAGCCTGCTACGGTTCATCTTTACTCTCCTAACAAATCTTCAGTCGCGCCGTGAAGCGTTACGGGCGCATTCTCCAGTTCAGATCGTACACAGCGCGCGAATCCATCGGTCGCGCCGCTCCGCCAAGGAAGAGAACGATGTCTCTCTTGTTGCGGATGGGCACACGGTTTCCGGCTTCGATGGTCCACTCTCGGAAAAAGCTGTTCCAAGTCACAACCGTGGTCTCCGGCGGCTCGGCATAGCCCAGCTGGCGCGGATCGTCGATCGCGCTTCCGCGCTCATTCGGCTGGATGTTGCAGGGATCAGCAGGGGTTGAAAGCTCAGACCAGAACAGCGTGTAGCGAAGCTCTGTGCGGTTGGGCTGGGTCGGGACTTCTGCAACGTCGAAGCCGCTGATCTTGTAGAAGCGAGCGTTCACCGTCACACACGAGCCAGTCCAGAAGCTGGGACGCACGACGGCATCCGTCGTAGTGAACCGCTGGTTTATGATTCCAGGTCCGCCAGCAGGCTGCCTTGGCCACACTGCGGTGGTCGTTACATCAACTGCCGTTCGGTTGAATGCCGGGCGGAACGAGTCCAGTGCAGGAAGTCTCTTGGAATACAGATAGTTGTTGTTCAAGAGGTTCGCCGGAATAACGTCGGCTGTCATGGGGTTGCCCGAATATGTGGAGACATAGCCCAGCAGCGTGGGCGGATATTCGCCCTGGTCTGCTTTGTACAGCTGCAATGCGGCTCGGACATCGTTCATTTTGCTGATATCCGAACTTCGATATGCAGAGTCCTTGGCTCTCACGATAACAGGCGTGATGATCGCTGCCAAGATGGCAATGATCGCAATCACGGTGAGCAACTCTATCAGTGTAAAGGCGCGGTTCCGCTTCATAATCCTCGCTCCACTCTATAAACCTTCTCTTTGACCCTCAGCTCCGCCAATATGTTCCCTACGCTGGCGGCGGAAATGCCCAGCGCATGTAAGCGTCGACAAGACCCTTGAGCTGTTGCTGGAAAACAACAGCCGCAATGGCCCCTAACGCCAAATAAGGACCGAAAGGAATCATTGTCCTTTCGATCGGATAATCTTCCGTCTCTTCGATCGGTTCAAACGCCGGCTCTCCGAACCAGCTTTCATACAGTTTGGGGATGAACAGCCCCACGATGTCAATACATAAGACGTATCCAAGCCCACACTTCAGCAGACTTGCTATCGATTCGAGCTCTTCTTCCTCGTCTTCCTCTTGGACGACCTCACCATCCACGCTTGTTCCAAAAGCCTCTGGATGTTTTTGTTCATAGCGCTTCTGAATAAGAATTTGCACAATGCCAAGGATCGCTCCAGCGACGACTGCCAAGGCAAAGCTCATGATCGCCATCGTTGGGAACAGCACGGCTCCGATACCTCGGGCCATTTTGATATCCCCGTGCCCCATCGCATTTCGCTGCAAGACGACGCGTCCGAAAAAGGCGATCCCCCAGAGAACAAGAGTGCCTGTAAGCCAGCCTGCAAGGGAGCTTGGAATGCCCCACGTCCATGCGCTCGCATCTTTGGCATAGATCAGCCATGCGTTAAAGACAAGACCGATAAGGGTGAGGAATGCGTTGACCTGTTCAGGAATGATGTAGAGATCCCAGTCGATAAAGATAATCGCTACAAGCGTGCTTGAGGCTGCAAAGTAGGCAATCCCTTTGGCCAGATCGGAAGTAGCAGAGAAGTACTGGTACCAGATGCCGCCCCAGATTGCCGCATTCATGAGTTCGACCATGAAATAGCGAACCGGCACCTTAGAACCGCAAAAGCGACATCTTCCCTTCTGGAAAAGCCAACTTAGCAGTGGAACCATTTCGCTAAAGCCGAGCTGGGCTTTGCATGAAGGACAAAAGCTATGGCTGGGATTCCAAAGCGGAATACCCCTTGGCACTCGATAGATCACAACGTTCAAGAAACTACCGATGAACGCTCCGATTACGAAGCCAACAATCCATGTCCATTCCGGAAAGAAGCCTGTACCCACTCGTGCCTGCTGTGCGGCGATCCCTGCCGCAGTCATGTCATTGTACTGGTTTTGAATTTAGAAAGCAAAGTAAAGAGAGCTTCGCAGAATCTGCGAAGCTCTCTTCTTGTCTTGGATTGGCCTACAGGCTTGAGCCACTCGAGTCGCTCGATCCTGCGGAGAGCTTTTCAATAACTCTCGCAAATGGAAGGAACATCGAGATAACGATGAAGCCGACGACGAATCCGAGCAGAACAATCATGATCGGTTCCAGCGCAGCGGTCAGCGATGCCAGCGTCGCTTCGATCTCACCTTCATAGAAGTCGGCGATCTTTTGCAGCATGAAGTCGAGAGAACCCGATTCTTCACCGACACCGATCATGTGAACGACCATCGGCGGGAAGAGGCGCGATTGCTCCAGCGGGTCGCCGATGCGGTCTCCTTCACGGATTCGTGCACGGGCTTCCATAACGGCGTCAGCCATGATCGTATTGCCCACGACACCGGCTGTCGTTTCCATCGCCTGAAGGATCGGAACACCCGAAGTCAGCAGGGTGCCCAGCGTTCGGCTAAAGCGAGCCATACAGATCTTGTGATGGAGCTTTCCGAAAACTGGAACTTTCAGCTTAACGCGGTCCACAACTCGGCGTCCGAAGCGGGTGCTTGCAAACAGCTTGTAGGCAATGATGATGCCGACCAGCGTAAGAAGCATGATCCACCAGTTCTTCTCGATGTTGTGTGCCAAGTCGATAAGGAACTGTGTTGGTCCGGGAATGTCATCGCGCTTCAACCCGAGGTCTTCAAGGATCTTCGCAAACTGCGGAACGAACCAGTAGACCAGGAAGAAAGTGATACCGAAAGCCATGACCATAACCAGAACCGGATAGGTCATAGCCGACTTGATCTTTCGGCGGAGTTCAACGTCCTTCTCCAAGAAGTGCGAAAGTCGCTGTAGGGTCTCTTCGAGAACACCACCGATTTCACCAGCTCGGATAAGGCCGATAAAGAGGTTGCTGAAGGTTCGCGGGTGCCTTTGCATAGCGCGCGACAGGCTTTCGCCTCCTTCAACGCGCTCGCCGAGGTCCGTGATGATCTTCTTGAGCTTGGGGTCTTGCGTCTGCTGAGCCAGAACGTCCAGACAGCGCACCAGCGAAACACCGGCGTCAACCATCGTGGAGAACTGTCGGCAGAAGATCGAGAGGTTCGTCAGCTTGACACGTCCGTACGTTTTGGCGCGCGGACTCTTAGCCTTGATCATCGTGATCTCGGTGATCACGAACCCCTGTTCTTCAAAACGCTTGCGAAGAATCTCTTCGCTTTCAACGTCGGCTGTACCTTTCTGGATACCGCCGCTCGCGTCTTTATAGGTGTAGCTGTAGACTGGCATGACTGTCTCCTAACTTATCTACCCGGAGGTGGCGTTCCGCCTGGCGCCGCTCCGCCACCCGCAGTTTGCGGAGTGGCAATCATCTTCTTCAATTCGTCTTGGTTGATCGCACGACTCATCGCCTCATCTAAAGTGACGATCCCCTTTAGATATAGGTCGCGGAGGCACTGGTCCATAGAGATCATGCCGTATTGGTGGCCAGTCTGAATGGTTGAGTGAATCTGGTGCGCCTTGTTCTCGCGAATCAGGTTTCGAACAGCGGGGGTTGCGATCATCACTTCCGTCGCCGGCACACGGCCCGTGCCGCTTGCTCGCGGAAGAAGCTGCTGAGAAATGATAGCCTGCAGGTTGTTTGCAAGCTGGATACGAATCTGCTCCTGCTGTCCCGGGGGAAAAACGTCAATCATACGGTCAACGGATTCCGCAGCGTTATTCGTGTGGAGAGTAGCGAAGACCAAGTGACCCGTTTCAGCGGCGGTAATCGCCAGCTGAATCGTTTCAAGGTCGCGCATTTCACCGACGAGGATAACATCCGGGTCTTCTCGGAGGGATGCGCGAAGAGCGTTCAAGAAGCTCTTCGTGTCCTGACCGAGCTCGCGCTGGTTGATCACGCTCTCTCGGTTCGAGTGAAGGTATTCAATCGGGTCTTCGATCGTGATGATGTGAACCGCCTTCGTGCCGTTGATGTGTCCAATCATCGCGGCGAGCGAAGTCGACTTGCCAGAGCCCGTAGGACCCGTAACCAGGATCAGGCCGCGAGGCTTCTCCGTGAGTTTCAGAAGGATTCGCGGAAGGTTGAGGTCGTCAACCGTCGGAATCTTCTGAGCGATCAATCGGAAAGCCATTGCAACCGTGCCTCGGTCTCGATAGACGTTAACACGGAAGCGGGCACGGCGCGGCAGAGCGTACGAGAAGTCAAGCTCCAAGGTCGTCTCGAACTTGTGAATCTGCTCGTCGCTCAACAGATCATAGATCATCCGCTGCGTTATGTGCGGCGGAAATGATTCGTAGTTGAGCCTCTTGAGCGCACCGTCCTCTCGGATGACCGGCGGACAGCCTGCGCTGATGTGGAGGTCTGAACAATTGCGATCGACGACGATGTGAAGCAACTCGTCGATATGCAAGTCCTCTACTTGCAAAGGCGCATCTGACGGCTTTTCTTCCGTTTGGGGGGCAGTGGACTCTGCACCCAGCTGAAACGATGGAAACTCACTCATTCTCTATTGTTACCTTTCTGAACTCTCTCTACTGCTTTGTGTTCCAATGAATCGAAAAATCACCCTTAGAAGCCGGCGGTGAAGACCACACGCATAACTTCGTCTGGAGTCGTGACACCAGCCAAAACTTTGACCAGGCCATCTTCACGAAGCTCTTTCATACCGTTCGCCTTGGCGGCTTCCTTAATGTCAGCCAGCGGGGCTCGACGGACGACCATTTCGGCGATTTCCGCATTCATGATCATCAGCTCGTGGAAGCCGGTTCGGCCTCTGAAGCCTGTCTGGCGGTTATTCTCATGGGGGATACCGCGATACAGGATGACCTCTTCTTCTGGGTTCGTAACCTGGAACCCGAAGCGTCGAAGGTCGATCTGCTTGACTGAATACTGCTCCTTATGCTCGCCGTCGATTCGTCGACCAAGACGCTGAGCAAGAACGCCAATCACCGTTGCGGCGATCAGGTAAGGCTCAACTCCCATGTCGATCATACGAAGCGTAGCGGATGGCGCATCGTTCGTGTGAAGCGTGGACAAGACCAAGTGACCCGTAAGAGACGACTCAATAGCAATTTCAGCCGTCTCAAGGTCGCGCATTTCACCGACCATGATGATGTCAGGGTCTTGTCGAAGGAAGGCGCGAAGCGCGGTGGCGAAGGTAAGACCAGCTTTGCGGTTTACCTGAACCTGCGCGATGCCATTAAGCTGATACTCGATCGGGTCTTCAATGGTCAGGATGTTGACGCCGACGGTATTCAAGCGGTTCAGAACCGAGTACTGAGTCGTCGTCTTACCAGAACCTGTAGGACCTGTGCAGAGGAACATACCGTTCGGCTGGTTGGTGAGCTCCTCAATCTGAAGCATATTCTCGTCTGTAAAGCCGAGCTTATTCAAGCCGATCATGACGCTCGACTTGTCGAGAATACGCATAACGACCTTCTCGCCAAACGGTGTGGGAACCGAGCTTACGCGGAGGTCAAAGTCTTTTCCGGAGTGTCGAACCTCGATACGGCCATCCTGAGGGACGCGCCGCTCGGCGATGTTCATGTCCGCCATGATCTTAAGGCGGCTGACCAGCGGAGACTGAAGGTTCTTCGGAAGCGTCATCGCTTCCATGAGAACGCCGTCAATTCGGTATCGGACGCGGACTGCGCGATGCTGCGGCTCAACGTGGATGTCCGATGCGCGGTCCAGAATGGCCTGCTGGATAAGAGCGTTGGCAAGGCGGATAATCGGCGCCTGCTCAGCCATCTTCTCGGCGTCGCCGTCGGAAGCTTCATCTCCGTCTCGGCTTCGCTCAACGTTGGCTTTAGCAAGAGCGTCTCTAAGTTCGCCAGCGACCTGAGCATTCGTCACGGAAACAGTGCCGGTTTCGGCCTTGGTTTCGGAACGCCCGGCGTCGCCGCCAGCGCCAGCGCCGCCGTAATACTTGCGGATGGCGTCCTCAAGAGCTCCAGGCAGTGCCAAGACAGGGAAAATTCGGCAGCCAGAAGCGAGCTTGACATCGTCGATTGCGACGATGTTGTTCACGTTCGACATCGCTAGCCAAAGATTGGTGCCTTCCTTTTTGACAGGAAGCACGCCGTGATTCTTGGCAATGCGTTCGGGCACAACGTTGATCGCTGAGCTTTCAATCGTCACACGATCCAAGTCGGCAAACGGGTAGCCGGCCTCTTGAGCCTTGGCCATCGCAACCTCTCGCTCTCCAACCATTTGGAGTTCAACAAGGACGCGACCAAGGTCTTCGCCAGTCTGCGTTTGTACTTTCTTTGCTTCTTCGAGCTGTTCGGGCTTGAGGAATTCCTTTTGTACGAGGAACTCTTCCATGGGCACGCGCGGTAAAGCCATATATCTCTTCCACTCCAATCCGGTCTCTGCCGGTTGAATTATCGGGCGGGCCAAACGGGCCGACGCCTTTCCCACCAAAGAACTATTTTAGACCAATAGTCCCGAGAATATGCGCCCTCATTCTCGGAATTATTCGCTTGCAGGGAAGACGGTGTCGCACAGACGTATGGTTCAGGGCAAATTGCTGGGATTTTGCGAGTTGATTCGCAAATTCAACCGCCGGTGTCGGACTCACGAATAGCCCGCATTCTTGCCAGGATTGTGCGCAAATAGAGTTCGGTACCATAGTTTGGGGCGCCGCTTTGGCATCCCGATTGAATTTGCTTTTCTCAAAGGGAATCTCCATGTTTTTTAGAAGAAGCCTCATTGTCGCTTTTGCAGTCGCGGGTTCAAGCGCCGCCTTTGCCGCCGACCTTGGAGTAGCCAAGGACTTCAACGCTTTCATTTTTGGCTCAGCCAACACCCAGGGAGGGCACAGCGCAGGCGCAATCGCCGTCGGAGGCAGCTGGTCAGGACATTACGAAGTCAAGCAGAACGCTTTCCCGCAGGTTCCCTACCCCAGTGTCCCGGGCACAACGAACCTCGGCCTGTATGTTGGTGGGAGCATCGCTTCCTCGGGTGGCGACTTCAAGGTGCTTCAAGGCAACGCCTACATCGGTGGCGGCGTGTCCGGCACATTCCAGATGCTGAACGGCTTCCAGCAGTTTGCTGGCACGAGCGCTTCGGTCTTTACAAGCCAGCAGGCATATTCCCTCGGGCAGTCGGCGGCGATCTCGGCGATGAGCGGAGTTCAACTGAACACCAGCGATCCGAACAACATCAACGTGGACCTTAGCGCCAACGTGCTGAACGGCAACACCAAGGTCTACTGGGTGAACAGTTCGAACATCACAGGATTGAAGACGCTGAACTTTAACAATGGCAGCGCAAGCGACACGGTCTTGATCAACGTTCTCGGCAGTTCCTCCATCGACTGGGGCTGGTCGATCAACTATGCGCACAAGAACAAAGTTCTGTTCAACTTTGTTGACACCGCAACGCTGAATGTCAAGGACCGCGATTTCAGCGCGTCGATTTTGGCTCCCAAGGCAACGGTCAACCAGAACATGAATATCGAGGGCAACCTGATCGCCGCGAACTGGAATAACTTTGGTTCGCGGGAGCTTCACTTCGGGAACCAGTTCATGTTCAACGGCAACGCTCCAGTGCCAGAGCCTGCGACCCTTGCGATCCTGGGTGTCGGAGCCGCTGCGCTTATCCGGCGCCGACGAAAGAGCTGATCTTCCTTCTCTCAAGCTAAGTCTCATAGGCCACACCAGGCCTATAAGACTTAGCGCAGGCCGTTCCCCTTGCTTCGACTCACAGGGAACGGGTACCACGAGTTACTTTGATCCGCTTTGAACTTGAATCTCGACTGAACGCTGCCGTCCAGAAGCTCTCTTTACAGGGCTTCCTGCCTTCCGATGGGTTGCCCCGTGTGGAAGTGACGGACCCGCGTCAGCCGGATCATGGCGACCTTGCCTGCAGCTTTGCGCTTGCGGCATCCAAAGCGGCTGGAAAGCCCCCACGCGATCTCGCGCAGGCGCTTGTCGATGCACTGGAAGCAGATGACCTTCTGGAGTCTTCCGAAATCGCAGGGCCTGGCTTTATCAATTTCCGATTGAAGGCATCCGCCCTGAGTGCGTATGTGCCGCAGATTGTTGCGTTAGGCAACGATCTCGCTAAAACCCAAAGCCCAGCGCCCAATGCACAACGCATCAACGTCGAGTTCGTCTCAGTCAATCCCAACGGCCCGATCACAGTGGGTTCGGGGCGCGGCGCAGCTTTTGGCTCCACCCTGTGTAATGTTCTGGAAGCCGCTGGCAACGATGTCCATCGGGAGTACTACATCAACGACGGCGTGAACAGCGAGCAGATGCGTCAGTTCGCGGATTCGGTGCGGTCGTTCGTCGAAGGGCTTCCATTCCCAGAAAAGGGATACAAGGGAGACTATGTTCAGGAAGTTGCTGAGCAAATCAAGGCTTCAGTCTCGGCAGACGGTTCGAATGACCTCGACTGGTATCAGCAAGAAAGCCAAGCCCTAATGCTTGCACGACAGAAGTCCGATCTCACTGGGTTCGGCGTGCTTTTCGACACCTGGTTCTCCGAGCAGTCTCTGCATGATTCCGGGCAGGTAGAGACAGATGTCAAAGACATCATCGCCAAAGGAGCTGCCGACGACGAAGCTCGGCGGACAGTTATCAAGCTCGGCAAAGGCGGAAAAGTCGAGGATGTTGAATGGGTGAACCAGGCGAAAGAGGACGATGAAGAGGGGCCAGCAGAGGGTGAGCCTACGGCCAGTGCCACCCCCACCCCTTCCCTCCCCCGTCAGAGCGAGGATCCCGCTGGAAAGACTCTTTGGCTAAGGGCGACCAAGTTTGGGGATGATATGGACCGAGTCCTCAAGCGTAAAGATGGGCGTCTCACCTATATCGCCAGCGATGTTTCCTACCACAAGGATAAGTTCAACCGAGGCAACAAGGCAGGCACCGAGCGAGCAACCAAGCTGATCACGGTGCTTGGACCGGATCACCACGGCTACATTGGACGTTTGCATGCTGTTTTGGCAGCGTTAGAGCTTGAAACAGGCGATGAGCGATCAGCGATCAGCGATCCCTTGGACGAATTCGACGCGAAGATTTGGAGCTCGCCTGAAGAGAAAGCCGCTTGCAAGGCTGCTTTGGCAAAGGCTCAGAAAGAATTGGAAGTCGTCATCTTCCAAATCGTCCGCTTTGTGAAGGAAGGCAAGCCAGCGCCGATGCGAAAGCGCGACGGCAACATCTATTCCCTCCGCGATCTCATGTCGGAGATTGGAAAGAACGCTGCCCCCAACGCACCCGAAGAGGAGCAAATGCGGATTGGCAAGGACGTCGCGCGGTTCTTCTATCTCATGCGAAGTCACGACACACACATGGACTTTGACCTGGACCTTGCTGAGAAACAGTCGGACGAGAATCCGGTGTACTACGTGCAGTACGCTCACGCGCGAATTTGCTCGGTGTTGCGAAAGGCGGAAGAGTCAGGCTTTGATGTGGCTGGGTTAGAGGCTGAACTGAGGACATCTGGCAATCAGCAATCAGCGATCAGCAATCAGCGATTGAACCATCCTCGTGAGCTGGCTCTCATCAAGAAGATCCTCGATCTGCCGTTTGAGGTTCAGCGGTGTGCAGAGGACTACGGCATCCACCGCCTTACAACCTTTGCCACCGAACTGGCCCGCGCCTATCACGGCTTCTACGATGCTTGCCGAGTGATTCAGCCGGAAGATCCAGAATTGTCAAAGGCAAGGCTGGGATTATGCCTGGCAACGCGAAGCGGCTTGCGAGCGGTGTTCAGCCTGCTTGGTATTTCTGCTCCTGAGAAGATGGAGCGGGATTCAGGATAGGAAGCGTGGCAGGTAGATTGCAAGTTGTCTGCATGTTGCTGGCAGGTTGTCTGGCGGCCTGGAAACTACCTGCCAACACCGTGCCCACGCCACCTTCGCAGGTAACCTCAACCCATGCAGCTTCGCATGTGGATGTATGACCTCGCCCGCGAGCAAGCCCCCACACTCGATCATCTCCGCGACTTTCTTCGGCTGACTGAAGAAGGGGGATACAACGCATTTGGGCTGTATATGGAGCATCGCTTTGCGTACGAATCGGCTCCTTGGGCAAGCGGCAAAGGCTGCGTTACCCCGGAGAGGGCTCGTCAGTTGCAGCAAGAGTTTCGGAAGACACCCATCATCCCCTTCATCAACCTGCTTGGCCACTTTGAGGGCATGATCTACACAGAACCCGGCAAGCAGTTCCACGAAGCGCTATTCCAGGGACTTCAAGCTTGCCCATCCCACCCCGGATTCATCCAGCTTTGTGAAAGCATCGTCGATGAGACGATCGCTGTCTTCGACTCCGAGATCATCCATATCGGTGGCGACGAAACGGCTCAGCTTGGGCACTGCCCCGCCTGCAAGGCGAGGATTGATCGTGAGCGCGCCATGGGTAAGGACGGCAAAGCGATGCTTTATGGCAGCCACTTTGGCCCACTCGCGCATAGGGTCGTGCAGAAAGGTCGGCGTCCGGCAGTTTGGGGCGACATGTTCTTGGAGCACCCGGATGCCCTCGACTTTCTCCCGAAAGAGACCCTGATCTTCGACTGGCAATACTTCAGCGGTTGCACGGAGACCTCGCGCAAGTTCAAGGAGAGGGGATTTGATGTGGTCTGCTGTCCAACGATCCACACCTATAACTCCGTTTGGTGCCACCTGGCACAGAGCGAGCAAAACGTTGCCGATGCGGCTCTCGATGCCGAAAGCCTGGGCGCTTACGGCGTTTGTGTGACGACGTGGGAATGCGGGCTGATGGGGAATTACGGGACGTTGTTGCCGGCAGTAAAGGCGGCTGGGGGGATGCTGGGTGGAGATCAGAGATCGGAGATCAGAAATCAAACTGCCTCACACCATGCCCAAGACAACCTGTTAGCGAGCTCGGTGGACTACTTCAAGCTCACCGATGCGCCAAATTTCATCGTAGCTTTCGCCGAAGCAGGGGAGCAGGAGGGGGAGTGGGCGAGGCTGATGGGGGTGGAACTGCCCAAGCTTGGCGGAGTATTCGGATTTAGCAAGATTCGCTCGTCGCTGAAGGTGCGGCTGTTGCTTAATGCCAACCCGTTCCTATGCTGGATGCACCATCATGAGGAGCTTTGCGGGCCTAAGGGAGACGAGGCTTTGGCGATTCTGGAGAAAGCGATCCACGTTGCCCCAAACCCGTCGATGAGAGGAGTATCTGAATTCGTCAAGCTGGCCATCGAGTTTGTCCGTTTTGCCGACCAAGCGCGACAAGCTTATGCGCAAGGGCAGCCTGGAATAGCCGCTGCTGGCCTTGCACCTTGCCGACAGATTTTTGAGCACCTTGAGAAGGTCGCCAAGGCGACAAACATCAACTGGGGAGGCTCGCTTGCCGATGTGGAGCGTTGTCGAGCCGCCCGCGAGCATGTTGAGAGAGTGATCAAGCGCATCCGAGACTATGGGGATGGGTCACTCGGTTACCTCCCCGCATTTGAGCACCTCACCCACCATAAGTTCATGCCCCACGACCAGGGCGCATGGTGGTTGATCAACAAATGGGCGAATGAGTAGCTCTGAAGTTAGGGCTTTAACAGCTCCTTGTAACAACTAATTACACCGCGGGCGTTTGCGGTTGGAACCTCAGCATTGCTCAGGGTGATCTGATAGAGGCAAACCTGGCCAGTTGCAGTGTCGACAAAGCACTTCCCGACTCCGGTGACCGTGCTCAATCCTTTGCCCTCTGAGGTCGAAATCTTGACGACCGCGCACTTCCTGCCATTCCATTCGGTCAGCCCGGTAAACACATAAGTCACTGCAACCGTCGGAACCTTCGCGTATTGGCGGCTTGACCAATCCGTTCGCCATTCCACACCCACAGGGATCAGCATGAGGGGAGCCGTGAAGAAGAAATAGCGTTGCAGGGCATAGTCGTTGGCATCGGATATCTCCTTCCCAACATGCCCCATCATCACACCCGATCTTGTGAATCTGACGGGCAATCCCAATTTGTCTTTCTCCGCCTTTTTGACAGCGGGCTTATCCTTATCTGGTTTGCTTTCCAGTTTGACTTCAGTGAGTTTGGTTTGAATCGTGTACGTTCCGTCTCCCTCTACGCTTGCAACGGTCTCAGCCAGCTTCGCGCTCATGAGGTTTTCACGATTGCCAACCGTAACCCGGAGTCGAAATTGAAAGTTCTCGGTGTGATAAAGCTTTGGGGCGAAGTTGAGATCGTAGGAAGGTTCTTCCTTGTCTTGTGCCTGGAGGGGGGTCAAGGCAGCCAAAGCAATCAAGGGGAGAAATTTCATGCTGGTTAGACGCTCGTGTTGGACTGTCGCATTTCTCTGCGTCTGAAAAGCCTATTCCAGTTGCAGAAAACTGGATTTTGACACGTCTCATCGGCATCGATGCCGCACATGTCTTAAGCAAAAAGCCGCTTGGCACATTGTGCCGAGCGGCTTTATTCATCTTTCTCAGATCGAGCTTACTTCGCCTTTTCGACCTTCATCTTCATGTCCATCGGCGGAATGCTTGGGTCCATGATGACGCTCTTCATATCCACGTCAGCCTTCACGAGCAGGCCGGTCTCACGATCGATCCAATAGGTGCCAGTCGCGCTCATGGGTGTATCGCCCGAAACTTCCTTCAGGCTGAACTTCACGGTGATTGCCTTGACGCCAAGAGCCTCCTCGGCCCCAGTCACTTCGTAATCGGCCTTGATACCGACCGCGCCAAGCTTCTCGATGCCCTTCGTCTCGACAGACCACTTCGTGCCAACTTTTGCGTCACCCTTCGGGGCGATAAGGTTGGTCGTGAATGCCATGCGATAGTCTGCTGCGGAAGGCTTCTCACCCGTGATTTCCAGGATTTCGCCGAGCGGGCTGTGCTTCAGCGTGACCGGAGGCTCAGCAGGCTGCTCTTGGGCATTGCCGCCGAACTCAACCTTCACGTCCGACATGCTGTTCTCAACGTAGTAATTGCCCTGGTCGTCAGTCTTGACAACCTTCATATGCTGCACACCGCTGAAAGTGGCACTGTTGCCCATGATCGAAATGTCAGCGTTGACCTTGTACTTGCCTTCTGTGCCGACTTTCGGCTTGGGCTTCAGCGAAAGCGTCTCTTGGGCAAACACGAAACCAGCCAACAGGACTGCCGATGCGGCGACTCCCCAAAACTTCATTGTCATAGAACTCCTCCACGCCTGCAAGTCTGAGCTGGCGGCGCTTTACGAATTAGGATAATCCGACACGGGGCTTTCACAAAGCAATTTGGGTCTTTGAACACATATCCTGCGCTCAAAGACCCACTTCCTACGGATTCTGACAGGCTCAATCCACCCAGTCGGCAACAAAGATATTGGTTTCGCCTGGAACGCTTCCATGGCGGTTCGACGCCCAGACAACCTTTTTGCCGTCCCTGGAGAACATCGGGAAACCGTCGAACTCGCTTGTGTAGGTCACCCGCTCAAGACCCGTGCCGTCCACGTTGATCATCCAAAGCTCAAACTCACGGCCGCGCTTATCGCCATAGTTGGAGCTGAAGATAATGCGCTTGCCATCAGGATGCAAGAAGGGTGCAAACGATGCGCATTCCATGCGCGTCACCTGGTGTGAGTTGCGACCATCTGCATCCATGATCATGATTTCGAGCTTAGAAGGACGCACCAGATGTTGCTTGAGCAGATCGGCGTAGTCCTTTCTCTCTGAATCCGTCTTCGGGTTGGCACGGCGATAGACGATCTTCTTGCCATCCCAGCTTACAAACGGCCCGCCGTCATAGCCAAACGCATTCGTCAATCGCTTAATGCCCGTGCCATCCAGGTTTGCGCGATAAATCTCGAGGTCGCCTTCCCAGTCGCCCGTAAAGGTGATGTATTTGCCGTTTGGATCGACGGTTGTTTCTGCGATGTAGCTGTTCTTGTCGATCAATTTTGTCAGCTGGCTTCCGTCGGGCTTTGATCGGTAAAGAGAGAATGAAGGATTGACCATCCAGACGTAGCCCTTGCTCATATCCAGCGGTGGCTGTGCGCCCGGGGCTTTCTCGTGAGTGGAGCTGAAATAGATCCACTGTCCATCGGGCGTGAAATAGCTGCAGGTGCAACGGCCCTTGCCTGTGCTGACCATCTTCTTGCTGGAGCCATCAGCATTCATGATGACGATCTGCTCATCAGGCCAGTCCTTCTGTCGAGTCTGGTAGATGATTTGGCTACCGTCATAGCTCCAATACGCCTCTGCGTTCTGCCCACCAAAAGTCAGCTGTCGAATATTTCGCAGGTGCTTTTCCTTCGGATGAGCTTCCCTGGAAGCTGAATCTTTGGTTCCAAACTGAATCGACTCAGCATGCTCGTGACTTACAGACAGTTCTGGCAAGAACCCATGACACGGGCATGAAGCGATTGACGGCTGAGGCTGCGTCAACATCAACGCAGTTACCACGACAGACAGCATGGCGATAATAATGCCTTGTTTCTACAGGACACTGTTTGACCAAAGTGATGATCGGCAGGCAGATTTAATGCTGGTGACCAGTCTAATAAAAAAGCGCCGTCGGGTTGACGGCGCGCAAGCAATTGTTTGGGCTGCTGCATCCCTCTTAACGGGGATGATCATTCTTATTGTACGGCAAACTATTCGTAAGATTTACACTTTCCTGAAAATTTGCATAAATATTTCAAAGATTATGAGTTAATAATGAACCTCTGAATTTACTTAAAGTGCCTGCACTTTCTTTTTATGCGTCATTTGCGCAACTCGGATGTTTAAAACTGCTACAAAACACATTGCTCATTGATGAAATCAATTCACGATTTATGCGTCCTATGTCCGTTGCAGTGGCGTTTGGAGCATCCAAGCGTCCAAAATGAGACCGCCTAATGAGAAATCGCATTCCCCGCCGAATCGGACTCCTGTTGCTTGCCGCCACGCTGGCAGGGTTCGCGTTTGGACAAGACGCATTCAGCCTTGTTCGCAAGCCAAAGATGGGACAGGTTCTGAAGTATCAGAACCATGTCGATATGGTCATTGCTGGGACGACCGCTGTCTACACCGCAGTCTTTACTGAGCGCGTTGTTGAGATCGGCGAAGATGGCTCTTACGTGACGCTTGCAACGCAGAGCGATGTGCGTGTTCGCTACGGTGAAAAGGATTACTCACCGGATCCTCCCGGGGCCAACAAGGTCAAATACAGCGCTGGAGGCGATCTGTTGGATGTCTCCGGCGATACAGAGCGCGCGGCAGCCTTCCGGCTGGCCTACCTCACCAATATCCAAGGCGCCAAGAAGGCTGTGAAGCCGGGAGACAAGTGGACAGTTGACGTCAAGCCCCCGGAAAGCGGCGTTGTTGGCGGAAAGGCGAACTACGAGATGCTCAAGATCGAGCAGCTTGGAAGCTTTAAGACGGCAGTCGTCAAGTTTAGCTACAAGGAAAGCTCGGGCACTTCGCCCGCTGAGAGTGAAGGCACCGTTTGGCTGAACATCGAGGATGGAACTCTGGTCAAGTACGAGATCAACATCAAGAACGCCCCATTCCCGGGAGCCCCTGGGCTGGTTGACGCAAAGATGGTTTCGGAACGAATGCCCTGACAGTCCCTAAAAGGCATCTTTCCGGGCGTATTCTAAAGCTGTGTTCGTAAAATTCCTCGCCGCTTGTTCTATTGGCGGTCTCCTTGGAGCGGGCTATTCCGTCTTTATGCGTTCCTGTGGATCGACGTGAGTCAATGCAAAACATCCGGCGGTGCCGGTGATTGCAGGAATTGTCGTTGGGGCTTTGGCGGTGTTGGCTGAACGAAGGAAATGAGATGACCCATCCCATCGCGGTTTACGTTCACACCCCATTCTGCCCATCCAAGTGCGGCTACTGCGACTTCAATAGCTACGCCATGAGTGGGGACATTGTCGAGCGGACGACTCAGGCAATGATCTCTGAACTGAAGGAGAGCCCCTGGAAAGGAACTCCAGCCAAGACCATCTTTCTTGGAGGCGGCACCCCTACCTATCTCTCCGAGGACCAGCTATGTTTTCTGGTTGAAACCATCATCGAGGCCCATCCCCCTGTCGATGGGTGCGAAATCACGAGCGAAGCCAACCCGGGAACCGTCGACATTCCAAAGTTCTCTGCCATGCGGAAGGCGGGAATCAATCGTATCAGCCTTGGCGCGCAGAGTTTTCTGGATGCAGATCTGAAGCGGCTCGAGCGGGTTCATCAATCATCCGACATTGAACGTGCTGTCTCATCTGCGCGTGAAGCGGGGTTTGACAACCTTAATCTAGATCTAATGTTCGCCCTGCCAGGACAGCAGCTCGATGGTTGGAAGGCAAATATTGAAAAGGCCGTCTCACTTGGTCCTGACCACTTGAGCCTGTACTGCTTGACCATTGAGCCGAACACCCGCTTCTACAAGCTCTATCACAAGGGGATGCTCAAACTTCCAACTGACGAAACGCAAGTTGAGATGTACGAATTCACTCTGGACTACACAGAATCGGTTGGCTACCGACAGTACGAAATCAGCAACTTTGCCAAGCCTGGATTTGAGTGTCAGCACAATCTATGCTATTGGCATGCCGAAGACTATGCCGGCTACGGCCCTGGAGCTGTAGGGTGCGTGACCATGGCGCAAGGCCGGGTGCGCTACACCAACCTGAAGCATCCGAAGGGTTATTGCGACGCCGTGGAGTCTGCGTCACCCCTGTGGTGCGAGCAAGAGACTCTTACTCCGGAGGCGGAGAGGCTTGAAAGGGTCATGCTTGGATTGCGACTGAACGAAGGGCTCAACACATTAGGACTTGCCCTTGACGGCTCTGTGCTGCAAAGTCTTGAGCGCAGAGGATGGATCAAGCTAGGCTCTGGCAATGTGACACTCACCAGGGCAGGGCGACACTTCTGTTCAGAAGCTGTGCTTGAATTGATATAGGGTGGCCGCTAAACGGCCACCCTATGAGCCTTAGCCCTTGATTTCTGCCAAGCCCGCAGCTTTGAGTTTCTGATTGAAACTCGCGAGGTCCTTATCCAGGGTCGACTTTAGACTGTCCAGTTGAACTTGCAGCTGTTTGGTCAGGTCTGCAAAAACGTCATACGACTGCTTTGTCGGTCGACGCTCGCCGCCTTGGACTGTACCAATGAGCGCGGCAAGCCTGTTGTTGAGCCTGATTGGGAAGTTCAGAGGGTCTTGGCCGCTGCGGGACTTTCCTTGGTGGACCTCATCTTCGACTGCACTAAGCTTCGACTTGAGGGCATCACCGTCGGCCTTCAGGCTATCATTCTGGGACACTCGAGCGTCAATCTCAGTCTTGATTGCGCGTATCTTTAGGACCGCTTCGTTAGCTTCCGTCACTCTTGCGACGATCTTCATCGTGAAGTTGAACTGCTCCTGACTGTCCGCTTCGCTGGCTTTCGTACGCGGATCGCAAAGCCAGCGGAACTTAGTTACGAATGTCTCTCCATCGAGCGTCAGCTTGACGGTGTATTCGCCCGCGGGAGCCAGAATAGGCGACGGAAATGCCCCCCAGAAGACTCCGCCAGGAATAGATTTGTAGGAGGAATAGGTCGGCCAGAGCGCGATCCGATTAAAACCCTGCTCAATCCGGGGTGCTTGTCCAACGTTTACAGCCCTTCCAGCGGAATCCGTCACACTGATCTCAACCTTGCTAGCTGGCTTCGCAGCAAAGAAGTTGATTAATGCGCCACTTTGCGGGTTTCCACCTACGGTAGAGGTTGCGGATTGTGCGCCAGAGCTACCCCAACGCACCCTATATGCCGGACGCGGTTCAAAAAGGAAAGAGCCTCCTTTCAAGGCCGCTTGGGCGGCCTGACGCAACGGCGTGATGTCATCGAGCACATAGAATGACCGCCCGTGCGTTGCCAGCACCAGGTCCCCTTCCTTGATCACCAAGTCATGCACAGGTACCTTGGGCAGATTCAGACGCAGGTCCTGCCAATTCACTCCGCGATCAAAGGAAACGAATACGCCGTTTTCAGTTCCGGCGAAAAGCAAGTCTGGGTTGACCGGGTCTTGTCGGACAGCGCGCACAAAGGTGCCCCCGATGCCATTCACGATCTTTGTCCACGTCTTGCCGTAATCGTCGGTGCGATAGATATATGGCTTGAAATCGTTGTTCTTGTAGTTGTTGATCGCTACAAATGCAGTGGCGGGGTTGACAGGTGATGCCTCGATGAGGCTTACAAGACACCAGTCAGGCGCGTCTTTGGGCGTTACGTTGGTCCAGGTTCGACCGCCATCTTGGGTGACTTGAACCAGCCCATCATCGGAGCCAGACCAGATGACTCCCGCTCTCTTGGGTGATTCTGCAATCGCAAAGACGGTGCAGTAGTACTCGACACTGGTGTTGTCCTTTGTGATCGGTCCGCCAGAAGGACCCTGACGCGTTTTGTCATTGCGCGTAAGGTCTGGGCTGATCTTCGTCCAGCTTTCACCCATATCCGTCGATTTCAAGACGTACTGTGAACCCGTATAAAGGACATTAGGGTTATGCGGCGAGAAGACGATCGGGAAGGTCCATTGGAAGCGATGGGTCAGATCGGCGGCACCATGCCCCATTGGATTGTCCGGCCACGGGCTTATGTCGCGATACAAGCCCGTACGGTGGTTCTGCCATCCCAATTCTCCCCCGTATGACCCCCCAAAGACGATGTCTGGATCGTCCGGCTTTGCGACGACGTAGCCGCTTTCTCCGCCGGCGGTTGAGGTCCAGTCGTCGGCGGTGATTCCGCCCCCTCTGGTACGACTAGGAATGCGAATTGTGCTGTTATCCTGCTGTGCGCCAAGGATGTTGTAGGGGAATGCATTGTCCGTGGAAACATGATAGATCTGGGCGGTGGCATAGTCCTGATCCGTCCAGTTCTGCCCTCCATCCACGGTAACGTTCGCGCCGCCATCGTTAGCGTTGATCATCCTTCGAGGATCGTTAGGGTCGATCCACAGGTCGTGATTGTCAGAGTGCGGCGTTCCCATTCCACGCCAGTTCGTGCCGCCATCAGTGGACTTGAAGAACCCCACATTGCTCACGTAAACTGTGTTTTCGTTCTTGGGGTCGGCATTGATGCGATTGTAGTACCAAGGACGCTGGCGGAGATTGGCGTTTTCACTCGTACGTACCCACGTTGCGCCCGCATCGTCGGATTTGTAGATTCCTCCTTCTTGAGCTTCGATGATTGAGTAAAGACGCTTCGGATTGGCAGGTGAGATGGTGATGCCGATCTTCCCCAAGACACCTTTGGGCAAACCTGGGTTGCCAGTAATGTCGGTCCAGCTTTCACCGCCGTCCTTGCTCGTAAAAATCTTGCTTCCCGGCCCACCGCTGTTCAGCATAAACGGCGTTCTCCAGGCCTCCCAGGTGGTTGCGACCATGAAGTTCGGGTTATTGGGGTCGAAGTCTACGTCCAACGCCCCTGCCCGATCGCTGACAAACAGCGTCTTTCGCCAACTCTTTCCGCCATCGGTGGATTTGAAAATCCCACGTTCTGGGCTTGGCCCCCAAACTGGACCAAGTGCCGCTGCCCAAACGGTGTCTGGGTTCTTTGGGTGCACCAAAATCCGACCGATAACTTGCGTCTTTTCAAGGCCTGCACGCGCCCATGTCTTACCGCCATCCGTGGATTTATAGAGGCCGTCCCCCTGAGTGATATTGCCTCTGAGCGGCGTCTCACCGGTGCCTACATAGACAATGTTGCCGTTAGATGGGGCCACACCGATCGCCCCGATGACTCCAGTTTCAAAGTAACCGTCGGAGACAGGAAACCAGTTTTCGCCCGCATCAGTGGTCTTGTAGAGACCACCGCCCGTAGTGCCCATATAGAAGTGGTTGGGCTGGTCGTAAACACCGGACACAGCAACCGATCTGCCTCCCCGAAACGGCCCGATCTGGCGATATTTCAGCCCGTTAAAAATCCCTAAATCAATTTTAGGGGACTGGGCTTCCACCAGTGTTGGCATCACCGCCAAAGCAACAATACAGAGTGATTGAATCCTGGAACGCATCATGGTACTGGGAGCGTTTTACCCGGTCTATCTGCGAGGACGTCCGTCAGTCTGTTTGATCTGCAACACTGTAGACCACTGTTCGGCATTCGGCGAAGGGTGGATCAAAGACCAGAAAATATGCTGACTGGTCGAAGCCGGGCAACACCTTTGCTGCAGCTTCATAAAATGGCTTCCATCCAGAATCATCTTCAGTGAGGCACAGAGCAGTGCCATCAACCATCCAGATATCCCAGCGAACCTGGTCAGTGGTCACACAATCAACCTTGTATGCCTCAATCCTCCCTATTTCCGTCCAAAGGAAGTCACGTCCAGAAGCTTGGCTGCACAGGAAGTCGTTCTCTCGAACGAGAATATAGGGTTGTTGCTTGGCCTGAGTTAGCTTCATGAGCCAGCGATTCATAGAAGGACAGAGTTCCTTGACGACTATGCGCTGCTACCTTGATGAAGGTGGGGGAACTCCCGGGCTTTCCAGCGTTCTCCAGGTAGGAACGTAGTAATCAGGATAAACTCGGACTCCATTGCCGTAGTCGATCTGCAACAGCTCACCCTCATTGGAAACATAGGCTACGATGCTTCCTGATGGTGTGGTGATTTCGAACGAGCGTCCATCATAGACGACTTCTCCGAACTTGCCGCGAAATGTGTTCTTGACACGGGCTGTATTTTTGACTGGTACGCCCTTGATAGGATCAAGCGTGTACCAGTCCCAGGTGTCGCCGATCTTCTTTTCTTCCTTCATGAAGCCTGTAAAAGCTCGGTCGAATAGTTCGACGCCGCCTGCGGGAAACAGCGTGGAGGTTTTCTTGCCCTCACGATTGTCTGTGGCGACCTCCAACTCGTCGCCCTTCATGGTCGCCGTTGCCGTAGCGACATAGTTGCCTCGCTCGTAACGCGCGACAATCTTTACAACCTTGCCCTTATCATCGACCCAGGTCTTTGTCTCTGTGTCGACTTGCATGTCAGGCCCGCCGGCATGTGGCCACAGTGAGGTTGACCAGGTGTAGAGCTTGCAGTCCTTCTCGCTCAGCTTGACCGACTCGATCTTCATCTTGATCTGCCCCACACGGGCGTCAGAGATAATGTTGATCCGAACCTTTTGGGGTCGGTAGAGCATCCACGCGTGGTTGTCGCCTCGCACGTACGTCCAAGGCATTTGAGCATTGCACAATGCCGCCCACAGAATTCCCAAAAGCACAAAGACGAGTCGCATACTTTTGCGACGCATCCCCTTGTGCGATTGGTTTCGTGTTTGGCGATTTGTCATCAAGTGGTCAGTTGCCGCCTTCCTGGATGATCGGATACGCCCGAATCTCAAAAAGCGATGCCTTGGTCATTGAAGAGCGGTTGACAATTCTGATGTAGCGGAAGCGCTGGGCAACACCGCGGTAAGCCACCGATCTCGCTCCGCCAGACAGGGGTGTTGATGCGTTCGCGATCGACCAGCTCCAGGCTTTCTCTCGCGACCAAAGCATGCCTTGTTCCGGAGTCTGTCCCGTTGCATAGACATAAATATCAAAGGACTCCCAGAAAGGATCGCTTCCACCGATCAGCTGCAACTCTCCAACAACACGATCCCGACCCAAGTCGATCTCAAGCCAATCCGACATCTTGCCGCCAAGCGCTACCGGCGATGACGTGTTGTCGTCGACGAGTGCCCCAAGCGTTGCAGAAGACTGTCCTGTCGAATCCGTAACGATGCGGTTTCGAGCGACATTTGAGCTCATATCAATCGCAGCAGTGCTGAAGTTCATGCGAAGCGACAAGATCATCGCGCCGGGGGTCCGTCGCGCAGCGTCAGAAAGCTGCCAGGCTTTCACCCAAGCCCAGTCCGACTGCCCATTGGATTCGACCTTGATGGCGATCAAACCGTTTGAGCCTGCAGGATCGATCCGCCCAAAGACATTTGCGACCATATTCTGCCCTGTAGCCGTAACAAGCGGCTCCTGAACGCCGATCGTTCTTTTCGGCACGATCACCGAACCCTCTGTGTCGGTCTTCATTGTGGCGAGCACACGGTTTTCATCAATCTTGCCGCCAGCGGTTTGATAAAGCGTCAGCGTTGCGTTGGGAATTCGTTTGCCTCCCTTGTCAATGAACTGGAGCAGAACGACTCCCGGCTGTGGAAGCATCGGATGTGCCTCAAACCCCGCCCGTTTTCCAAGCGCATCGTTCATCAAGCCTGTGTGCGTCCATGAGAGAAGGTCTGTATCCTCAGCAAAAAGCGCATCCAAGAACGGATCAAAGACCGGCTTGTTGCTCAAGAGAATCTGAACGGGCAGATAGGAAGTGTTGCGTGTATCGCCACCGAGGAGGCCGCCATATACGTCCGGTGCGCCCGGGCCGAAGCTCCCAGCATTGGTTACAGCACGGAGGTCAGGCAGACCCATCGCGAGCAGAATGCGTCGCAGAAGCTCGGGCGAAAGCTGGCTTGTGTCAGCGGTGAACCCATCGAGGCGCAGGACGCCGTCAACGGATGAGTCAGGCGTATCCGCACTGTTTGCGCCAGCGACTTCTAGCGACTGAACCCGAATGCGTTCGAGAATTCCCGAAGGTGCGGTTGCAAAGACGCAATTTGGAAAAACAGATTCGTTGATGAACTCGATATGCGCCTGAATATAGTCTTCCCATGAAGCAGAACCCATAAAGTTTGGCTTCATCAAACCTTCTACTGTGGCTTTATCCACAACGACTTTGAGGCTCAGGGCATTCAGCTGGATGCCCAGTTCATTGTTGGCAAGACTGGACTCTCCTTCCTTCGCTCGGATATGGAAAGAAACTGGGTCAATCCGATGGTCGGCATGAAAGGCTCGATACGGAACCTGTGTTGTGATCGCTACTGTTTCGCCGGGGTTGATCGTTCGCGAGCTTTCGGAGAGAATGCCTGGCTGTTCGTGCATCCACCAGTTGAATGTATAACCAGAGATCGGCTTTTCCCCAACGTTCTTGACGCGGGCAGTCAATGTCACCGTCTCTCCGTTGCTGGGCCACGGTCTTGTGCCCCTCGGCTTCGTGCGGATGATTACAGTCTGGCCATCCTGCTCTGCAGATTGGATGCCACCCGAAGTATCGGTGTTGCCAGCAGGCTGCGGAGACATATCGATTTGAACGACGCTCAAATCGCCTTTTGAAGATGGCGCAAGGTCTGCTGTTTCGATTTCGAGACGCGGGCGGGCATCTGGAGACTGGCTTGTTGTGACGTCACTGACGCCATCAAAGCGAAACACAAAGCCGAAGTTTGTGCCTGGGTCATCGTAATGCGCCTGTACGGCCTCTTCGAGGCCATTGACCACAAGCTGCTCCTTGTCTGTTTCAATCTGTCTGGCTTGCGGAATCTGCTTGTAATCGCGAGGACCCTGGGCTCCAGGAGACTGCCAGCTGGATGAGTATTCGCCTGATCTTCGCAACTTCCAATTCGAAGCCCATTGAATAGGAGCCGGCTTCTGTCCAGGCTTGACTGCTGGCTGTGCCCACGGGGCATCGACTTGCAACGGGCCTTCACCCCAAGGGGTGAGCATTGTTCCTGCTTCACGCAAAATCGGTGCTACCGAGCTCCAATAGTAGAGCCTGACACTGGCCTTAACAATCTTCTTATTCGGGCCTATAATACGGCGAAGATCCCCGAACCGAATCAGAAATGCCTTCCCAGAGCCAACAGGAACCGTCTGCATTCCACCAAAAATCTTGTCGGGCTCCAGCGTATTCAAGGTCGTGTCGGTGACATCCCAATAGCGCATGGACTGCCCCGGCACCTTCGCTCCCCGATAGAGAATGATGGGTGGCGCTTGTGTAGCGGTGGCACCCGCGATTGTCAGTGAGGCGATTGCAACGGAGAGCATGGTTCGGAGTTTACCGACTGATGAGGGGCAGGCCTGGTTACTAAGAAGATCAAAGATTGATCCGTGTGGGATACCTGGACCACTAACCCGGACTCATAATGAGCTATGCGCGTCGCGGTTGTTGGGGCTGGAATACATGGTGCGAGCGCGGCTCGGTTTCTCTCTCAGCGCGAGCATCATGTAACGATCTTCGAGCAGTACCCTGTGGGCCACAACCAAGGCAGTTCGCACGGGCAGTCTCGGATTATCCGCAAAGCCTATCCTGACGCCTTCTACACCGAGATCATGCACGAAGGCTATCCGATGTGGTTCGATCTTCAAAGGCTTGTGCCGGAGCCTCTTGTCTTCGAATGTGGTCTGGCTTACTTTGGAAGCGAGGCTTCATTCGATGTCCAGTCGATGATCGAAGGACTGACATCGCTGAGCGTGCCCTTTGTGACTCTCTCAGCCGGAGAGCAAAACCGTGTTTTCCGTCAGCTTCATTTGGATGCTGGCGAGGTTCTGATCTTTACCAAAGACGCGGGCTATGTAATCGCATCGGAAGCTGTGAAGTGGTCAATCAAGCTTGCTCAGGCACATGGAGCAGTCGTTCGAGAAGAAAAGGCACCAAGCATAGAATTGCTGGAGAAGGAATTTGACCGCATTGTGGTCTGTGCAGGCTCCTGGGTTCGCGAATGGGCGGACGTTGAAGTGAAGCCAACGGTCCAGACTTTTGGGTACGTCAGCCTAACCCAGCCCGGACCTGTGTGGATTGAGGACGGCGGCGATTACCTTTACGGATTCCCTACCGAACACAACGGGGAAGGTATCAAGATTGGCGTGCACTCCCATGGCCCGTTGCTCACAGATCGCGAGTCACGGCCCGGACCTGATGCGGAAGGTCTCCAGAAGATTGCAGACTTGGCACGCCGCCGATTCGGCGTGGAGAACCCGACTGTCGAACGCGCTCAAACCTGCATTTACACGAATACCGCCGATGAAGACTTCCGCTTCGGGTGGATCGGTGAAAAAACTGTCTATGGTTCAGCTTGCAGCGGTCATGGATTTAAGTTTGGTCCTTGGGTCGGCAAGTATTTGGCTGATGTCGCGGAAGGCAACCGAGATATCTCGGAATTTCAGCGGTTCAACAAATAGCTCTGTCAGACAGTATGGGAACCCTGAAGGATAAGTGCAGCCGCTTCTTCGGGCGTGAGGATACTGTTGTCGATTCTCAGATAGTGGTCTGCCTGCGCATGGTCTTTGAGAATCTCGGGATGCATCCATTTGATAGCTTCCCCGAGTGACTCCTTGTCGAAGTTCTTGTTTGTACGAGCCACATTGCGCTGAAGGCACACTTCAACCGGCGGCACGAGCAAGACGCGAACCGGCGCCCATTCAGCCAGCGGTTCCAGCATTCGATCTGCCTTGTAAGGCGGAATTGTGTCGTCGATCGCAACGGCGAAGCCCGCTTGAAGATAGGTTTGAGCTATGTGGGCCGCGCTCACGCGTGCCAGGTTGAACTGCGTGTCAGCAGCATCGGTCCATTCGGGAATGGGATGAGCCATGCCTGAAACCACTTGGTCCCTCAAATCATCTATCGAAATCCGAATTCCGAGCGGAAAACGCTGAAGAAGAGCGTGACATGTTGTGGTCTTGCCCGATCCTGGACAGCCAGTTATGAGAAACAGCCTCGGTTGCACCGCAAGATTATGATCTTCGCACTGTTCGGAATACTCTCGTGGCCCGTGTCACAATAGTCTATGCCCGTCGGCCGGTTCCTTCTGTGCCTTCACACCCACATGCCATACGTGCTATCGCATGGCAAGTCGCCGCACGGGACGGACTGGATCATGGAGTCCTCGGCGGAGTGCTATCTGCCGATTCTTCATGCGCTTTCAAGGCTTCACGCGGATGGCATTAAGCCGCGGTGGACAATCAACGTCACGCCCATCGTTGTCGAGCAGCTCACCGACCCCGCCTTCAAGGATGAGTTCGAAGCCTATTGTCAAACCAAGATCGACTATGCCATCGCCGACCAGAAGGAGTTCGCACGCCAAGGTGAGTTGGCATTGCAGGGAGTTGCCGCGATGTGGCAACGGGTTTACACAAAGGCTTTGGTTGAGTTCAAGCATGAGTGGGGACGCGATATCGTCGAAGGATTCCGGTTTTTCCAAGAAGAAGGACTAGTCGAAATCATCACGTCTTGTGCGACCCACGGCTATCTGCCACTTCTGGGCACGGATGAATCGTGCCACGCACAGGTAAAGATCGGCGTTGAAAGCTATCGCAAAGCGTTTGGCAAGCAGCCCCGAGGAATCTGGATGCCGGAATGTGCCTATCGCCCGGCCTACGCCTGGAAATCCCCCGTTGCTGAAAACGAACAACCATGGCAGAGACGAGGCACTGAGGAGATCCTGGCTCAAAACGGAATCGAATACACATTTGTCGATTCGCATATGATCCGGGGCGGTCAACCGCTCGGCACTTACGCAGCCAACTTCCCGCAGCTTGCGGAGCTCTTTGCCAGAAGCAGCAAGTACTTTTCACCTCCCGAGGAATACCGCAGTGAATACGAACACTACATTCTGCCCAATGGGGTGACCGTGTTTGCGCGAGACCCCGAAACCACCGTCAAAGTCTGGTCCGGCGAGCATGGCTATCCGGGCGATCCTCACTATCTGGAATTTCACAAAATGCTGTATCCCGGGCGACACCGGTATTGGCGTATCAGCGAAGACAAGCGCGACCTCGGCAAAAAGCAACCCTATGATCCATGGACCGCCTTTGAGAATATCGGCGCACATGCTGAAGACATGGTTCGAACTCTCAAAGGGACCCTTGCGCGATACCGAGGGCTTTCCGACCGTTCAGGGACGGTGGTCGCCATGTATGACACCGAACTATTCGGGCATTGGTGGTGGGAGGGACCCGAGTTTCTCTATGAGCTTGCAAAGCGCCTACATGCCGATGGAGAGATCGAGTGTGTCTCCGGTGGGGATGTCCTTGACACCGATCCTGCACGGCATATGATCACCATGCCAGAAGGATCATGGGGTGAGGGTGGATATCACTACATCTGGCTGAATGAAGAGAACTCTTGGACCTGGAAAGAGCTTTATCCGTGCGAAAGAAAGCTTCGGCAAATAGCCAAAGAGTACGCCGATGGGCCCGCTGAGCGCGTGGTCAAGCAGTGTGCGCGAGAACTGTTGCTGGCTGAGGCTTCTGACTGGCAATTCCTGATCTCTACCGAGTCTGCCAGAGACTACGCCGAGGTGCGATTCCAAGATCACGTCGACCGGTTTAAGAAGCTTGCTGAGATTGCAGACAGAGTACATCTTGACGGTGTGCTAACTAAAGCAGAGGAGAAGTTCTTGATGGAATGTGAAGAGAAGGATGCGGCATATCGCGATGTCGATCTGAATTCTTGGACCCTGCCGCCCCGTCAAACTCCGGGAACCGTCAACTCGACGCAGGTGTAATAATCAGACAGTGAAGAGATTCGCATTTCTTGCCTTATGTGCCGTTGCGACCGTCATCGTCGGATGCGACAGCGGTCAACCCAAATCTGAAGACTCAGGCGGCAAGCCCGTTGTCCAGAACTCGGGCACTGGTCAAACATCATCCACTACGTCTGGCGAAGCACCTGGCACTGGCCAGACCACTACAGGGCAGACCGAACAACCCACACAGCCTGGAAACACCAACGTTACTCCTGAACAGGGCAACAAGAGGCCAGATCCCGGGCAAAGCCGGCCTGAGATTCCGGATATCAAGAAGCCCGATGGAGTTGACCAGGGGGCAACAGGCTGGACAAAGGCAACGATCAAGCCAACAGAGCTCGCCTCGAAGATTGCCTCGGGGATTTCGGGCGTGAAAGGCGCCTATGGAGAGGCCAGCATCATCTTTCAGAACGCAGGCGGCAATGGAAGCATGGTGGCCAATATTTGGATTAAGGACAACAAGGTTTACCGAATCGATTTGCCAGACATCACCGGCTCGCCAAGCGTTGGCAATGTCAACAGCGACGGCAAACTCAAGCATGCTGCCTTCAAGGGCCATTCCAGCAAACCGGTCCCAGCAAGCACCAAATCCTGGATGTCGCAAGGCGGAGATGAAGCAAAGTGGATTCAGCAGTTTCCCTCGATGATCTTTCGCGGCATCTTTGACAGCAACGATCCATGGGGAGGCTTTGTGAAGATCTTTGGAGACCCAAAGAACGGTTACGAGCTTCAGGCCCAGCAAAGGGATATGCCCTGGAAGGGGAAGACGATTCGCAACTATCGCTTCTTGGTCACACGCACCGCAGCATCCGCCAAGAAGAAAGGCCCGCTCGAAATGGAATTTGTCTTCGACGGTCAGCGCTTCCTCCCCGTGACCGTCCGTTTAGACTCTGCTGACGGCGACGGGAAACTGCTTCGCGCAAATTGGTCAGGCAAGTGGAGCTTTAATCGAAAATTCGGTGTTAAAGAGCTTTCCGGCGAAGCGAAGTAAGACAAAGTAGAAAGGCCAGGGCAATGCCCTGGCCCTTCTGTTTTTGAGAGCGAGCTTACTTGCCCTCGGTACCAGCACCAGCGCCGGTGGTTGCGCCTGCGCCAGCAGTCTCGCCGCCAGGTGCGGTGCCAGTCGTAGCGCCAGCGCCAGCGGTCTCGCTGGTGCCGGTGGTTGCGCCTGCACCAGCGGTTGCGCCGCCGGTTGCAGCGGTGTCCTTACCCTCAGTGGTCTGAGTGCCAGCGTCGGGCTTGCTGGTCTGACCGTTGCCAGTCGTACCGCCCGTGTTGCCCTCTTCGCCCTTGCAACCAACGAGAACCATCGAAGCGAGAATGCCTGCCAGAGCAAGGCTCATAATCTTTTTCATTTTGTTTTTAACCTCCAAAGTTGAGCACACGGTGTTGAGCCCGCGCCTCAATACAGACGAACATACCCGTTCTATAAGGCGTTCCCAATTATCAAAAAACGTGGAAAAGGTCTATTTTCAGGACTCTATGACCCATTCAGAGACGATTTCTGGCGATTCTCGCAACGTTGCAATGACCGAACAGTACTTGCTGTCACTGAGCTCTACGGCGCGCGCAACCGCTACAGGATCAAGGTTTTCACCCCTAACGAGATGCCGAATACGGATCGCCTTATAAGGTCTCGGCCATTCGCCAGGAGGATTCCGGTCTCCTTCCACCTCAATACGATATGAGTGGACATCCTGCCGCTTCTTTTGGAGGATCGAAAGCACGTCCATGGCAGAGCATGCTGCAATGGAAGCCAGCAAGGCTTCGAGCGGTGTAGGACCTAGATTGTTTCCCCCTGACTCGGGGTGAGCGTCGAGAACCAGCTTATTGCCGGAGGGTGGGTTTGCCTCAAAAGTTAAATTGCCTTTCCATTCGACTTGGACCATGATTTATTGCAGCCTCAGCGATACTTCTACAGAGCATAGGATGAGCGAAAAAGGATTCAGACGGCTGGGACTTCAAGCACATGCTCAGGCAATTCGCCGACGAGTTTAGCAAGGCCTTCTCGTGCATAGTTTCTGGGCAGATCCAGACTTTCCAGCAAGAGCGTGTATTCTGCGAAGTTCTGAACAGTGAGCAGTATCTCGTCAGGGATTGGCATCTCTTCGTCTGGAGCTTGGGCAAAGGCCTTTTCGGCAACCTCCCTTGTAAGGTCCAACGCACGATTGCAGGTCTTCCTGTCGATCTGACCGTGCCTCCAGTGATAGCCTACATAAGCATGACAGCGACCTTGGCCCGCCGCACGACTGACCATCTCCTTTGCCCGTAGCCGTTCAGGCTTGAAGTGATGCCGAACAATACATGATGGGTTATATGTCATTCGGTATCCAGCACGTCCAAGCTGATATGAATAAAGGGTGTCCTCTGCAAATCCCATCGCGCCAGGGCCGAGCTCTGGATCAAATCCGCGAACCGCGAATGTGACTTTGCGATGCATGGCCATGTTTGCGCCCACGAGATCCGTACGACGATCCATGTGATGCGTCGTCTCTGCCATAAAGCTTCGAATGATCGGAGTCATCCAGGGTCGCTTCAGATGATCGGCGAGTTCAACATGCCCCTGTACAGCATCAACCGATCCACTTAGCAGTGGGAGAAGAATGTTTTTAAGCCAGCCCGGATCAAAGACGACATCATCGTCCGTGAAGACCATATACTCAGCCTCTGATCCATGCAAGACTTCATTCATTGCTCGCGCTTTGCCTTTTCTCTTGGCAGCGTGATAGCGTGCATCGATCATTGGATGGCTCACTGATTTGACCAACGCCTCGGTTTCTTCGCGGCAAGCATTGTCGACAATCCAAAGTTCAACCGGCTCGCCGTAGCGTGCGATTTCAGGCACCATACTCTCCAAAGTCTTGGCGAGCGGGCCTTCGTTGGCAAAGGTCGCCAAATAGATCGCAATATTGGCTTCCATAGCTTAGTTGGCAGGCATAGGCTCAGGTTGCGGGACCGTACTGTGCAGCTTGATCCGGTGTCCCGAAAGGGCCGATTCAAGGCATGCATGCATGATGTCCAGCACATGGAACGCAACTTCACCGCCAGCGCGGGCTGGTCGATCCGCTCGAATGGCCTGAACAAGGTCGCGTACACCTAAGCCACGTCCGTTGTCTGGATTGGGATGAGTGTGCGGCTGGTCATGCCACTCCACTTGACCCTTCACTCGTGTCTGAATGACCCCACCGAACCCATTTGGGTCGGGAACGCTGATGCTTCCCTCGGTGCCGTAGAGTTCAATATTGGGGAGCCGCGAGGCTTGAACGTCAAAGCTTGTCGTCAGTTGGACGGCTGCCCCGCTTGCAAACTCCAGGATGGAAACAATGTGTGTCGGGGTTTCGACGGGGACGATCTTTCCTCGTTTCAACTCGCTCGTGATCGTTCGCGTTGCATACGTTGTTTTTGCAACGCTAGTGACTGCCTCAACCGGCCCCAGAAGAGTCATAAACGCACTAAGGTAGTAGGGACCCATGTCAAAGAGGGGGCCACCTCCTCTTTCGTAATAGAACTCCGGGCTGGGATGCCAGCTTTCGTGCCCAGGGCACTGCATGAATGCGTTCCCCCCGATAATGCTTCCGACCAAGCCGTCATCAATGAGCTTGCGACAAGTTTGAATACCGGCGCCCAGCACGGTGTCGGGCGCACACCCGACGCGCAGACCTTTCTCTTTGGCAAAGGCCATCATCTCTGCGCCTTCCAGCCTTTCCACGGCCAGCGGCTTTTCAACGTAGACATGCTTGCCTGCCTGGAGAGCGGCCATGTTGACGGAATAGTGAGCTTTGGGAACGGTGAGATTGAGCACCAAATCAACCTCTGGATTAGCAAGGAGTTCCTCGACTGTTTGAACTTGTGCGACACCATACTTTGTGGCTGCCGCATTCGATTTCTCCGAATCAAGGTCGGCGCAAGAAACGACTACTGTCTCATCATAGGCAGCCAAGTTTTGGAAATAGATACCGCTAATGGCACCGCAACCAACAACACCAATCCGCATGGGCTCTGTGGGCATAGGGATTAGTAAACCCGGCCCAAGCTGATTTTAGATTTCTGATTTTGGATTTTAGAGCCGCATGCGACTACTCGTCCGCAAAGACATAGTTCTCATGAACCTTGGTCATCTCACGCTGCATGGCAACGAGCTTTGCATAGACCCCTTCATCGAGCGCCATTAGTTCGTCGTGCGTGCCCGACTCCACCACCTTGCCTCCATCAAGAACGAACAATCGATCCGCGTTGCGCAGCGTACTCAGTCGGTGGGCAATGGCAAACACTGTTCTTCCTGAGATCAGCCGTTCAAGCGCTTCTTGGATCATCCGTTCCGTCTCGGTATCGACGCTAGCGGTGGCCTCATCGAGAATCAGAATCTTGGGGTTGTGGAGAATGGCTCGTGCGATAGCTATGCGCTGACGCTCGCCGCCGCTGAGTCTTTGTCCACGCTCTCCTACATAGCTGTCGTAGCCGTCGGGGAACTTCACTATGAAGTCGTGAGCGTTGGCAGCTTTCGCGGCCTCCATGATCTCACGCAACGATGCATCTGGTCTGCCGTACGCGATGTTGTCCTTGATCGATCCCGGGAATAAATAAGACTCCTGGAGCACGACTCCAACCTGTCGCCGATAATCTTCGACATTAATCTTCCGCAGATCAACACCATCGACCGTAATGTGGCCTTGGGTTGGGTCGTAGAAGCGCAGGAGCAGGTTGATCAGCGTGGACTTGCCTGCTCCAGAGTGGCCCACAAACCCAATCATCTCCCCAGCCTTCACTTCCATGTCGATGCCATGAAGAACCTCACGGGCTTTGTCGTAGCCAAAGTGCACATCCTTGAGAACAACATCGCCCCGAATATCCGGCATAGGGACTGCATCCGCTGAGTCGTCGACATCGGCAGGCGTATCCATAATTTCGAACACGCGTTCGGCTGCGGTCAGACATCGACTTGTCCAGTCGATGATGCGCTGAAGCATCATCAACGGTTGATTGAGCATCGCAATGTAGCCGATAAAGGCGGTCAGTTCGCCAAGCGTCATGGCGTTCTTCAGCACGGCGTTTCCACCGACCCACCAGACAACGATGGTGCTGAGTCCCATGGCGAACATTACCATCGGGAAAAAGGTGGCCCAGCTCACCTCGGCTTGATAGCCTGTGTTGGCGACGTCGCGTACTCGGCGCTCGAACTTCTGCTCCTCTCGACTCTCGCCATAGAAGGCCTTGACGACCCGGGTGCCCTGCAGCGTGCCGTTCAGGGAGCTGCTCATTCGCGCCCAGCTATGCCAGAAGCGGCTCCAAACACGCATCATCTTGCGGCGGAACATTCGCATTGCGATGGCGACAAACGGAATGGGGATGAGCACCCAGATCGCGATCTTCCAATTCATCAGGAGCATTGCCAGCGGAATGCCTATCAGCAGGGCTCCCTGGTTAACAATGATCGGAACGCCATCCACCAGAACGTCATAGAGCGCACCTGTATCGTTGGTAACGCGGGACATGATGGACCCCACGTTTCGCTTGTCGAAAAACGACAGCGACAAGCTCATGATCTTGTTGAAGAGTTGGGTTCGGATGTCGATAGCAACGCCCATCGAAAGGAAAGCGACATTGCGCCCTCTGGCAACTTGGATCAGCGAGAGCAAAAGCCTTGAGATGAGAAGTCCAACAATGAGTGAGACAAAGAGGCTGATTTCCTTATTGGTAAGAACCCGATCTACGAGCAGCTTGGTCAAGTAGGGTGGTATGAGCTCAAGAATCGTCGCGCAGAGAATCAAGACTGTGCCTATCAGAAGCCTGGCACGGTAAGGCTTCGTAAACCCAAAAAGCCGGATTAGGGTCTTTCCACGGTTGATACACGCGACGCAAAGTTCGCTGTCTTCTGGCAAGGGTCGTCCGCACTTTGGGCAGACGCGAGCAAGCTCCTCGCCTTCCCAATCTTCTTTGCCTTCGCGCAAAGCGTCAATCTTTTTGGCCGCAGAGCTGAAAAACCGATGCTGTGAGCCTGTTCCTCGAATGAGTTCGATTCGTTGGCTTCCGATGTTTGCTGTCAGCGCGCAGGCATCGACGAGATCGGTGACTTCGACGCTCCTGATCTCAGCCAAAGGCCATACGCCCGCCTTTTGAAGACCCGCCGGGGTCTGCTCATATCGAGCGACATCATGCGATGTCACGGCAAGGAAAGACGGACCGAGACGACCAGCAGAATTTAGATCGCTCTCCAAAACAAAAAGAGCGTCATCAAATTCCGGCAATGCTTCTGATTTTGCCGGGGCAAGCGACATACGCGCATAGCTTAGCCGCTTGGCAGCGTTGGATGTGCCAACTGCCTCATTTCTGTGTGCCTCAGCCCCTTGAACGAATGGCGTCGACAAAGTTGGGAGGCAACTTTTGCCAGTCCGTTACTGGTCGTCCAGCGTAATCTAAGTCGGCATTGTAGGTCGTGGGACCCCATACGATGCCCTTGTACGTGAGGCTAACCCGCCAGGTGTTTACTTCGAGAGGCAGATACCCACTAAAGTCCGACATGGTAGATCGATCCGCCTGCGCCAGCGGGATAGAGCGAGAAAGGGCGACATTTGGGTCTGCTTTCCACGCCAAGACGCTGTACTGAGCACTCAATTGGATAAGGAGTTCAGCGTCGTTCGGAAGTCCATTTGGCAACGCCTCGGTCACATCGAACCAGCCAGAACTTCCTGCACGAACGTGGGTTGTCGATCCCCCGTAGACCAACCGAGACAATTGATCGCGCTGCTCAGCGGTCAATTGGCTAACCCGCAACGATGTCCCGCTGCGGTTGCTGGAGAAGACCTCCTTGTCGAACAGCTTGAAGAAATCGTAAGCTGCCTGAGCCGCATAGCCGTAGGTAATGGTTGGTTTCGACGCCAGCGTAAACCACGCAGAGTTGGAGCGAGGCAAATCTCGAATCAAGAATCCAAGAGATTTCGCTTGCTTAGGACCGATGAACGGTGCTGTTGCTAAGCTCTCTAGGGCCAACTTCAGAGCATTGCGGTCTGTGGCTCTGGCACCGGAGGGAATGCCAGAAAAGTCCTGACGCAATATCAGCATCTCTGGGGTTGCCGAAATCAGGTCGGGAAATGCTGATAGGGGCTCTGCGCAGAGTTGATTCAAGAACACATCGCCGCGAAGGTTTGCCCTTCCCAGAAAACTCGCGATTCTCACCAGGCAGGCATCGGATGGACTGAGAATGAAGTTGATGCCTGAAGCTTCAGCAAGCTGACCGATTGCCGGCCCCACGTACCAGGTTAAGGGATCGACCCTTTCTGGATGCATGACATCGTCGAACTCTTCTGCCGAGAGAGCATTGAGGGCGGTCAAATTGCGCTCCATCCCGTAGTATCTGCCGTCAATCACCAACGACCGAGTGTCTCTATCAGCAGGTGCGATGATCGCCGATATCTTCTTTGCTCCTGGACTGGGTGAAACCGTTTGCGATGCGACACGATTGCGAAGACTCGACAGTTTAGAATCTCTTTGAAGCAATACCGCCTGTGTGACCCTGTTGATGTAGATCATCACCTGTCGCGAATTCTGGGAGCTCCGCTCTCTGAACGAAATTCCGTACTGCCAAGGGCTTTCGTAGGCGATGATATCGATGTACGGATCGGCAGGCGGCTTTTGCTGGTTCATCAAGCCTTCGATGTACTGGCGCACCGACTTATCCAGCAACAGGTTTGGAGAAAAACCGATCCGGCCAACTCTCTCCTTATAGTCATTCACACTGTTTGCATAGTCTTGAAGCGACTTTTGCATACGCGGCGTCATGGGCTTTTGCATCTGCGTCGGGCGCGATGCGTATACGGACCTTTCTCCTGGGCTTAGATCGGCCAGCTCTTTCGCGGTCACGCATGATGCCGCGAACGAGGTCATAGCCGACGATGGCATGAAGTAAAGCGCCCCCAGATACTGAGCTTGCTCCTCTGAGCTGGTCGCCTTCTTGAGAGCTTCCATCGCTCTGAAAGATGCGTTCATGGCCTGAGTGTAGGATTGCCGTTCAGAGCTCACGCTCAGTTGATCTTTGAGGGCAAGCTCAATATTGACGCGGGCCGTCTGTGCAAGCAGGCGACGCCTTGCCATGTCAGGTGCAAGAAGAAGAGTGTCCCCGCTTTGCGTCCATCTTGCACTAAGCGCTTCAGCTACCGCATCCAGAATCTCCTGTCTGCCCATGTCCTTGACCGCGATGATCAGAGGCATTCCCTTGAGCTCCTTGACTGATTCCAGCTTCAGCGATGTGGCTTTGCTGAGCTCAACCAGCGTGTTTTCAACAGACGCACCCAAACAAGAGAAAGTGATCTTTCCTTCTTGCGGCGAGCACAGCAACAAGCTGGCAATCGTCAGTACACAAAGACTCATCGGCTATTCCTATCCAATTCCGGCATACGCCCGATCACAAACGCTCACTTGCTCCAGATCTTCGCGGTTCATTCTGTCAAACGAGGCTCGAGGCTCTCTCTTATTCTAAATGTTCGACGCTTTTATTGCCTATGAGTATCGAAACTCTGACCTGCAAACACTCTCTCAATACAAATCAACCCATAATCGTATGGAGCATCAAGCAAAAGCTAAGCGGCGGCGCTGAGTGAAATCTATGAAAGCTGTTGTCATGGCAGGAGGGGAGGGTTCTCGTCTGAGGCCCATCACCATCAACCGTCCTAAGCCGCTGGTTCCCGTCGGCAACAAGCCGATCATGGAGCATATTTGCGACCTTTTGAAACGGCATGGCATTCATGAGATTGTCGCCACGCTTCATTACATGGCAGATGAGATTCAGAACTACTTTGGCGATGGCGCAGATTACGACCTGAACATCAGCTACTCCATCGAAGACACCCCTCTAGGCACAGCAGGGTCTGTCAAGAAAGCCGAGCACCTGCTGCGCAATGGAACCTTTGTGATCATTTCCGGCGATGCTCTGACCGATTGCGACCTCACGGACGCCTTGCGATTTCACAAAGAGAAAGGGAGTGCGGCAACTATTGTTCTCAGCCGCGTTCCGAATCCCCTTGAGTTCGGAGTTGTGATCACCGATGAAGACGGGCACGTTGTTCGGTTCTTAGAGAAGCCGAGCTGGTCAGAAGTTTTCAGCGATACCGTGAACACAGGCATCTACATCTTAGAGCCTGAGGTCTTCGACCGCATGCAGCCTGGCGTCCAATATGACTGGAGCCAGGATATCTTCCCCGCTATGCTGAGAGAAGGCGTCCCCATGTATGGCTACGTGATGGAAGGCTACTGGGCGGACGTCGGCTCTTTGATCCAGTATCGAGAAGCTCAGGAGCACCTGCTCACAGGCATGGTTGGGCTGGAGGTGCCGGGTGAGCGGCTGGAAGAAGGAGTTTGGGCCGGCCCTAACTGCACTGTTGAGGAGGGAGCGGTTCTGGTTCCTCCAATCTGCATCGGCAGGAACTGCAAGATTAAGTCGGGCGCGCGCGTCGGCCCCTACACGGTGCTGGGTGACAATGCCTTTATCGATTCCGACGCAATCGTTGAACGCTCGGTGTTATGGGACAGCGCCTATGTCGGTCCGAATGTGGGCATCCATTCGGCAATTTGCGGGTCGCGAGTGACCATTAAACGCGACTCCGTGATCAACGAGGATGCCGTTGTGGGGGACCGTTGTCTGCTTGACGTCGGTTGCGTCATTCGTCCGCGAATCAAGCTTTGGCCCGACAAGATCATCGAGCGCGGTTCAACCGTCACGATGTCGCTGGTTTGGGGAAACAAGTGGCGCGGAAATCTCTTCCGAGATCTTGGTGTGGCCGGGCTTTCGAATATCGAGATCACCCCGGATTTTGCGACTCGGCTTGGGGCAGCTTTTGGCTCTTGTCTGCCTGAGGGGGCACGAGTCGTCACCAGCCGCGACAGCACCCGAAGCTCCCGAATGATCAAGCGCGCTGTGATTGCTTCCCTGCTTGGAGTTGGGTGCAATATCGTCGATCTTAGGAGCACGGCAACCCCTATTGCCCGCCACTTTGTCAAAGCGAGCGGAGCAGCAGGAGCAGTGAATGTACGCAAGCTCCCAGGCAATGCCCGCGTGACTCTGATCGAAATGTTGGATAATCGCGGCGCGTACCTCCCACGCAGTACGGAGAGGAAGGTGGAAACGACCTTCTTCCGAGAAGATTTCAAGCGGACGGATCCTGACGATTTGGGAGTGCTTGAGTACGCAAGCCGTGCGCTAGAGGGCTATCAAGGCGACTTCTTTGCCCTCCTGCGACCGCCGCACACAGCTCGGAGGCTTAAGATCGTCTGCGACTATGGCAACTCGGCACTGGCCACAATCTTCCCTTCGATGCTTGCTCGAATCGGTGTTGAATCGATCGGTCTGAACAGCTTTAACGACGCAAAGCTTGCTCCGCGAACTCCGGACGAAATCCGAGCACATGTTGAGAACTTGAAGAGCATCGTGGATTCGCTGGGTTATGACATGGGAATCCTCTTTACCGATGAAGGAGAACGGCTTACTGTCGTTGACGATCAAGGAAACGGATTGACTGGGAGCGTGCTCTTTGCGACCCTCTGCACCCTCATTGCAAAGACTCAGCCTTCATCAACGATTGCCATGAGCGTCACAGGTCCCTCACGCCTTGAGGACTTTCTAAAGAAGCAAGGGGTCTCCGTGATCCGCACAAAGGCGGATGTTCGCTCACTCATGAGCACATCTCTTGATGCAGGCGTGACGTTTGCCGGGGACGAGCGAGGGGGGTTCCTTTTCCCTAACTTCCATCCAGGCTTTGATGCGATGTTCAGCTTCGCTCAGATGGTCTCCATGCTCCAGAGCACAGGCATGAACCTCACGGACGTGACCGCCGATCTCCCGAAGTTCCAGCTTGCTTATGAAACCGTAAGATGTCCGTGGGAGAGCAAAGGCGCTGTGATGCGTCGCATAACCGAGGAATCTCGAAGCGAGACCGTCGAAACTCTTGATGGCATTAAGATTTTTCAGGATGACCACTGGGTTCTTGTGCTGCCAGATTCAGTCGAGCCCGTTTTTCATGTCTACGCAGAGAGTGACGAGGCGACTCAGAGCCAAGCGCTTGTCGGCGAGTATGTGAAGAAGATTGAGGAATTTGGTCGAGCCTGAGGCTTCTGTCGGCTGGCCGAAATGTCAGGCGACAGAAGCCTTCTTACTCAACGACGACTCGGTGGGTCGGAACCAGAACAGGTGCGAAGACCTTTCGGAATGGGAACGGTTGCCCCTCGGTCAAAGTCTCCCCCATGAATCCCCATGCTGCGGCTCCATCTAGGCTCTCGGGCTCCAGCATATTGAAAATAAGAACGCCTAGCGGCTGTCCAGCACGAACGATATAGTCTCCCTTCTTGGCACTGAATGGCACGGTTGCGAACGCGCCCTCCAGAGAGGTTAGACGCACGTTTTGAAAGGCGCTCGTGGCAACCGCCTTGGTCTTGATGGTGAATTGATCCACCGTTCCAGACCAATCCGCATCCAGCTGTTCCACAACTGCGCCATGCTTGACAAGAAGCTCCGCTGTTTTGACTTGGTCTGCGGGAATGATGTATGCAGAAGGAAATTTTGCCGTCCGTGTGGGCTTGAATCGATCGTAGATCGGAAGTTTTACTTTTACGAGGTCTGTAGGGATTCCAGTAGGTCGCGGTGAGCCTGCCTGTCTCGGCTTTTCCAGAGGCAGCTCTTCGGTACCTCGCTGATCGAAGTCGAATCGAACGCCAAGCTCAGGAGCCTTCTGAGGGTTGTTGCCCCAGTCCATCATCCGTCGGTCTGCATTTCTGCAAAGGCTGATGACACGCTTGTCGTTCCTAGCGACGTACTGCAGCACGGCGTCGATAAACCACTCCGACCACTCGATCCGCTCTTTGAACGTCCAGTACACGGTTGCTTCCATGAGTACAGCGATCCGGTTTCTTAGTCCCGCATAGTTCGTGCAATACCGACCTTCTGGACCGAATGAATACCACGCCTGCTTTCCATCACGGTTTTCGACGTTGCCATAGTCGAACAAGTCGGCACCGTGTGCAGTCCGCAGATCACGACGAATCTTGGGAAGCATCTCATCACGCGTGAACTTCATTACATCCACATCGGTTGTTGGATGCAAAGGCGGCGAATAGGTCATGGGGATGCCGTGCCGACTGCCGTCCGTCGTGTGGAGATCCATCATGACTTCTGGATCGTATGCATTGTAGATGTATTTCAGGACGGCGCTCATCTCCGGCGACACGGCTTTGATCGCGTCGCGGTTAAGATCGAGCCCTTGACCGTTTGGACGCAGTCCCACAAGCTCCGGTCCGTTCTGACCAGGGCGATTCCGTGCCTGTGGGCCAAACTTCTCGTTCCCGTCGGCATTGTAGATTGGGGTGATCAGCAGGATGACCTTATCAAGAAGCCCCTTTTGCTCCTGGCAGTGCCTTCTCAACAGGTGCAGGATGGCTTCTTTGCCCTCAACCTCGCCGGCATGGATATTTGCCTGAACATAGATAATGGGCTTGCCCGAAGCCTTTGCCTCCATCGGAGAATGCACCAGCGGCCTTGAGGCAATCACAAGCGGCATCTCTCGCCCTTCCGCACTTTTGCCCATGTAAGTCAGGCTGACAGGCGCTCCTTTTGCCTGAAGCCCCTTGATAAATTCGATCACATCGGCATAGTGTGAGGTCTCGGCAAACGCCGTCTTCTCGGCCCGTGTTTGAGGCCAATCTTGAGCAACGGCCAGACTGGCGAAACTAGCTATGCCGATGAGCAAAGAGAGAATGCGCACGCGAGACATTGCGTCAGTATACGGTCTTCATAATGTTCTGCTGAAGCACTGGCCAGGTTGACACGCACAAAAAAGTCGAGCCCCGAAGGAGGCTCGACTTATACTTGCGATCTGTCCTACTCAGTTTTAGCTGTGTTGGATGGTTTTGGAGCCGGCTTAGGCTCAGGCTTCGCCGCTGGCTTAGCGTCGGCGGTGTGGCTGTTGCCATTCGCGGGGCCGATCAATGCTTTGGTGAAACCGTTGACGTCTCCAGGCTGCAAGCCCAATTCCCTCATCAGCGAGTCAACCAGCGGGGCCTGTGAGCGATAGCGAAGCGCAGAACTCACGACTTGATCAGCGAGGCTGCCACCTCCTGTGTCACCGCCACCAGAACCACTGTTGCCGCCATTCAAGCCTTCGACCTGAATGATCTTGATGCCTTCGATCTGCTCCATAGGCTTCACGCTTTCGCGGATGATATTGGGGAGATTCTCGATTAGAACCTGCTTGATGCGAGCTTCGAGAATCGACGCATTGAGCACATTGTCTGCTTCATTGATCGCCCGCTTACCGGTTGCTTCGACTTCGTAGGTCTTGGCTTGTGCCATTGCTTTCAGCATCTCAGCGTCGGAGGCTGCTTGAGCCGCGATGCGTGCCTTTTCAGCCTCCGCTTCGGCAGCGGTCTTTACAGCGTCTGCGCGGTCCATCGCCGCCTGCTTTTCGGCCTGGGCTGCGACCTTGATCTTGATTGCTTCTCGCTCCGCTTCCTCAGATGCCTGAACGAGCTCAATCGACTTCTTTCGTTCAGCGATTTCGATCTCCTTTGCAGTAAGGACGCGCTCTTCCGACCGAACCGCTTCAGCCCTCGCAAGCGCTGCGCTGGCTTCGGCTTCGCTCTTCTCCTTGCTCTTTTGAGCAACGGCAACATCGCGCTCCTGTTCGGCAAGCTCGATGAGCTTGGCTTTCTCAATCTCAGCCGCCTGTACCGCCTTTTGCTTTAGAATCTCTTGCTCGGCGACCTGCCGCTCAATCTCAATGCGCTGCTGCTCAACTTTTTGCTTCGCCGCTTGATCCGTTATTGAGACTTGCTGATTGGCCTCGATCTCAGCCTGCTTGGCTTCCTGGCTGCGCGCGGCCTGTTCCCGAGCAACTTCTGCGGCCTGCTGAGCTCGGCGAGTTTGAATCTCACGATCCTGCTCCAATCGTGCAAACTCAGTTTCACGGGCCAGTTCAAGCGACTTCTTTTCAGCTTCGAGGTTCTTGATCTCAATGGCGACGCGGGTTTCTTGTTCAATATCGTTGCGCTGCTTTCTCTTCGCCTCAATGATCTCTGTCAGCTTCGCCAAGCCTTGAGCGTCGAAAGCGTTTTGCGGGTTCAAGAAATCTTGGGAGGTCTGGTCCAGCGCGGTCAGAGATACCGATTCAAGCTCTAGACCGTTCTTGAGAATGTCTTCTGAGACCGTTGTTTGAACCCTTTGCACAAACTCGACTCGCTTCTCATGAAGCTCTTCCATCGTCAGCTCTGCAGCAACTGCGCGCAAGGCGTCGACAAACTTGCCCTCAACGAGCTCCTTCAATTGTTCAGGATGCATCGTGCGATGACCCAGAGTCTGCGCTGCGTCGGCAATGGCGTCTTCCGTCGGCTTAACGCGGACAAAGAACTCAGCCTGGACATCGACGCGTGTGCGATCCTTCGTAATTAAGCCTGCCTCATTGCTTCTTGAGACATTGAGGCGCATGGTGTTCATGTTCACCTCGATGACTTCTTGAACGACGGGCAGGATCGCAGCGCCTCCGTTCATGACGACCCTTTGACCAAGCATTCCGGTACGCACAAACGCCCGTTCCTTGCTCGCGCGCTTATACAGCCTGGAGAAGATGATGCCAATGACAAGAAGGGCCCCAACAACAGAGCCACTGACCACAAGAATGTACTGTATCGTTTCTTGATTCATTTGTTCTCAATCGCTTCGTGCGATGCAGACTGGCCATCCATAGCAAGGATATCTTCAAGTCTTCCGCTAACTACGAAAAACTTCGGGCCCTGCTTCTCCATGAGAGCAACAGAGGCCCCTTCAGAAAATGTATCTTCCGGGTTCATGGGTTCGACAAGAACGTAGTGTGTCTGCCCATGCTGATCTACAAACTTAGCCTGTGCAGGCAATCCAGTCCGAGCTGTACCCTGAGTCACAGTGGCGATGCGACCGTTGAACGTGTCGCTGTGAATCGCCGTTGTATCCAGCTTGAGCTTAGCCCTGGCAAAGAGCTTTCCTATGCTCCGGCATACAAAGACGGTCATGATTCCAGCGGGAAGAATCGCCATCCATCCAGGCAAGAAAGCACCCGTTAGACTTCGCGCAATCACCTGTATCGTGAATCCCGTCACAAAGAAGCTGCAAGAGCTGATCACCACGAATATGCTGGCGGGGATTGCGGTAACGCCGACATATTCGAAGAGGTTCGCGAAGAAGTTGCCTTCCCCCCAATCCACATGCAGGTCTCGGTCGAAGTCAACCTCATGACCGATCTCCGCACCGTGATGCCCCGCGCCATGCGCCACATCAAAGTCGTGTTCGACGTCGTGGCCGTGCGTAGCAAATCCAAGCAACGACGCGATGACTGCGAGCACTGAAAGTGCGCCCAAGATTGCCAATGCCACCACAAACGCTCGGTTTTCAGGGGCATTAAAAAACTCAGCAATCATGATTCGTACTCCGATGGTGGAGTTTCAGTATAGCCTTACGTCACCTCTGAGTCCAAGGTTGCGCGAACTTACACGATGTGCTTGCGGGCTGTACAAAGGCATCTTCTCAAATAAAAAACTCATATCCTCGCTATAGACTTCTACCAAACATCCGATCTGCATCAGCAGCTTGGAGGAGGAAGACAGATGAAGCAGTCATATGTGATCATCAGCCTTTTGGCAATCGGCGGATTTGCGGTGGGAAGCATTGCCGTCGTCCGTGGAAAGTACTTTGCACACAGCCATTCCGGAATAGAGGCGCTGGGTGCGGTCACCCATACACACGACGGTTCGACCCATACCCACACGATTGAAGAAGAGGAGATGCTTGCCGAGAATCGTGTAAAGATCGAAGTCCGAGACGGATTTCGATACATCGATGCGAATGGCATCCCGGATCACCAGACTGGGGCCTTCCCCAATCGAGGCAACCCCAACAGCATTCGCGAACAGAGCTACAACTATCGCGTACCCGCTGAGCCAAAGGAGGCCGAGAGCACTACAGCCTTGCGGCACCAACCCTTTGGAATCGCCATCAACGGTGTGGTTTTTGATCCTGCAACCGCAGAGTATTGGAACGGCGATCAGCAGTACAACTACGAAGCGCTGTCTGGCAAGATCAATCTCGGCGTGGATGGGCATAAGGCACATGTTCAGCCAAACGGCGCCTACCATTACCATGGGGTGCCTACTGGATTGATGAATCGGCTTGAAGGCGGCAAAAAGATGGCTTTGCTAGGCTATGCCGCCGACGGCTTCCCCATCTATGGCCCGTTCTGCTACTCGAATGCCACCGACTCCAACAGTGCGATTGCTGAAATGAAGCCAAGCTATCGCTTGAAAAGGGGCTCGCGCGCGGGAGGTCCCGGCGGTGTCTACGACGGCACATTCACCACCGACTACGAGTTTGTGAAGGACGCTGGCAACTTAGACGAATGCAATGGGCGATTTGGGGTCACACCCGAGTATCCAAAGGGAACCTACTATTACGTCATCACTTACGCCTTCCCCAATATTCCGCGGCAATATCGCGGTCAGCCGGACAAGAGTTTTGAACGCAGAGGCCCACCCCCGGGTCGAGGGCGAGGCGGCCCCCCGCCTCCGGCTGAGAAGCACTGAGCATAAAGAAGCCCGACCACATGAAAGTGATCGGGCTTCTGCTTGGAAACATGCCTCTCAGAGCCAGACGCGAAGATTGTCCATTGCAACGTAGCCGGGCATTGGGCCGTTGCCGTAGATCCTCACCTCGTCGAAACCACCGACCTGTGACAGGTTCCATCCGCTCCAGGTCCAGCTTGTGTTATTGATCGGGGTGGTAACTGCAACGCCTACCGGACTGCCGAATCGATAGAACTGGAATGTGACCGAAGGAACCACAAAGCCAGCATTCGCCATTCGAAAGCCTCCGCCGAATCGATTCCAGACGCCAAAGATCATCTTGATTCGGACATCAACGCCTCGCCCAAACATATTGTTGGGAGCCGAAATGGATGGAGCAAACATCGGGTTGTTGTGAACCATCAGCAAGCCGCCCGTTCCAATTCGCTGGATGTTTGCCAAGCTGAAGAACCCAGGGAAGTTGACATAAGCGTTGACTGGCGTTGTATCAAAACGCTCTTGCAGAGGTGATACAAATGGGCCGATGCTCACTTGAGAATGTGCCATCGAAACGACGCCAAGCGCAACGATACCAGCCAGAATCTTCATCTTTCTCATAACCTAATCTCCCTTTCTAATCGCGACAAAATACAGCCTATACTGAACGAGGTACCGCATTTCTGGTCCCTCATTGCCGCCTCTGCAGGATTCGATCACGAGAATGGTTTAATTGTTCCGATACGCGTTCAAAAAATGCAAAATGAACTCAAAATTAATATCGTCGCGTGGCTTCAGATCGTTGTGCTTTGCATATTTTCGTCGATCATCTACGGCATCGCGCATGACTTAATCACTGCCCATTTCGCCGTTGAGTACTTCACGGTCTATCACCCAAAGGTCATTGAATCGGAGTCTCCGCTGGCGATGGCATTCCTTTGGGGCGTGATTGCGACTTGGTGGATGGGAGCCTTCTTTGGGACAGTCATTGCAACAGTTTCAAGGGTCGGTGACAACCCAACGCTCGGCTGGCGCGCCCTATGCAAGCCGCTTGCCGTTGTGTTGGGCACATGCTGGGGGCTTTCTATGTCCCTGGGTGTCGCAACCTACATCTATCTGCGCTATTCCCAGGGAGGACTGGCCGGGGCCAACGAATACGAGCGACGACTGAGCACCGTTGGAGTCATTCACGGCGCAAGCTACCTGCTCACTGCAGCCGCTGGGATTGGGCTGTCAGTGTGGGTTACCCAAAAGCGAACGAAACTGAGTCACGCGCACGAATAGAATGCTGGCACGACTTGCCAATTTCTCCTGTTGCACCGGTTGAGGTGCAACCTTATGAAAAGGATAAGAGGGATACTTCCCTTTCTCATCGTACTTGCTGCTCTCTCAACAGGATGCAGCGCGGGAGATGCTAGTGCAGAGAGGTCTGCTGTCGGGGCGACTGACTCAACAACAGTTGCCAATACGTCAGAGACCAAGCTTGCCTCCCAACCCACAATCGACCCCAAGCTTAAGAATGCCGTGCAGACACAACGGGCGGTGATTCGCAATGGCAGTCTTTCTGTTCGGGTCCCCGACATCGAAAAGACCGAAAAACAGGTCAACGACTACGTTCGACAGCTCGGAGGATACATCAGCAACAGTGAATCGAGCGACCTGAGCTCCACCGCCCCAACGATCTCTATGAGCGTCCGAATCCCTGTGGCAAAGTTTGATTCTGCATTGGAGTATTTTGAGCAGCTCGGAACACGCATGGAGAAGAAGGTAAGCGGTGAAGATGTCACATCCAAGATCGTTGACTTCGAAGCTAGGCTTAAAATCATGCAAGCTCAGGAAGACTCCTTCCGAAACATGCTGAGCAAATCTCGGAACTCCCAGGAATCGCTTGATCTTCAAACTCGCCTGATGAACTTGCGCAGTGAGATCGAGAGCCTGTCGGCTCAAAGGAAGACACTAAGCGATCTCGCAAGCCTTTCCACAATTGAACTAACACTGATCAGCGAGAGTCGCAGCATCGCGCAGACCAACGATCAGGGCTGGGCGAAAGAAAGCTGGAACTCTGCAACGACGTTGATGGCAAATGTCCTGCGCATAGCAGGATCCGTGCTCATCTTCTTCGTTGTCTTCGCGCCATTTTGGGCACCTGTCGCCTATTTGATCTGGCGGAGCTTGAAGAAGGGTAAGCAGGCACCAACATTTCAGCCGTAACAATCGGCTGCAGCAAGGCAAAAAAACACCGCCCCTGGCAAATTGCCAGGGGCGGTGGTGCTCTATTCGAAGCAAGTGCGCTATCAATAAGCGGATAGCTTGGCTACGGCTTGATGCCGGTCGATCTTGCCATCGATCAGATCCTTCAAAATGGGAGCGCCGAATGCCCTGAAGGGCTCCAGTCCCCGCTTATAGGTTCCAATCTTTTGGCCGACGTCTTGGTGATCGGGGTCGATGAACTTTCGCGTTGCTTCAGCCGCGATCATAAAAAACAAAGTGTGAGGAAGCTGCTCCTCTGTAAAAGGCTCAGCCTTGGCTTCCCGCAAAGCTGCCCGCAAATCTCCCAAGAGCTCAATCTTCTTTGCCCGGGCTTCCATCGCGTGAATCGTTTCGTGAATGAGAGCTTCTGCAAAGTCAGCCTTTTGAAACTTCTCACAGCCCACAATCACAACCGGCCCTTCGACCGTTCGAAAGGTGGCAGCTCCTTGCGCAGGGAATCTCGGGACAGCAATAATCCGAATTTCCTTCGGTGCGTCCTCGATTCCCATGAGAGATTCCAGCCAGCCATAAAGCTTGTCCGACTGAGCGGCGACCTTGTCATCCCACCACTTCACCGACTCTGCAACAAGCTTTGCATCCTTTTCGGCCTGCCCAGACTCATAAGCCTTCTGAGAGACTTTCAAGGCTTCCACGATCTTTGCGATCACCGGCCGAATCTCCAGATAGCCACCGACCTTGTCGGCGAGCTGCTCCTTTCGAACATCCAGGGATTGCACGTCGGTTGAGCTCAGAACGAAAGCATCCAAAGCAGTCCAGTACAAATCTCGAACGGAACGATCCTCTGGCGACTGCGCGACACGCTCTCCTCGCGCACCCCGATTCATACGGTCCGGAAGACCCTTATCCAACTCGCGGAAGATGTTTACGCCTGCGCTTAGACCAAGCTCATCGCCTCCCTTTTCCTGCAAACTGAGTGTTCTCAGAGTCGTGTAAAGAGGTGCAATCGAAGAAGATTCAAACTTCAGCTTTGGACTTGGCAGTGTGAGGAGCAATAAGGCTGCGGCAATCATGGCCCATCTTACGCAGCCGACGGGCAAAAGTACGCCAACGTCGCCTACGCTACGCCTGTTGCAGCTCCTGTGTTTGTAAATCCAGCCGGGACTGTGCCAGGAGCAGTTCCGGAGCGTGTCATAGCTTTCGCAGACTGAATTAAGAACGTAGCCGACGTATCCTTGTCAACGGCCTGGGTGATCATGTCCAGAGAGTTGTCATCATCGCCCAAACCCTGGCGATCTGGTCCCCAAAGCACGGCATAGCGGATGGGCAGACTCGCTACTGCATCGAGAGCAGCTGCCAAGAGATAGGAAAACTTTTGCGCGGTATAAGAGCGGTGGCCCGTGGCGCCAAGCTGGGCTGTAGCGCCTGCGAGTCCCCACTCGCTGCACATGATCGGCTTTGTCGTGTATGTTCGGAAAGTGCGATAGGCGCTGAAATGAAGCGCGATCACACTGCGGGCAAAGCCCGCTTCGCCGATGTCATCTGGAATCGGTGTAGAGTGCCGAGCCTCATCCCCAATGTAGTAGCCGGGGTTCTTGGAATAGGCATGGTAGTTGAAGCCGTCGCAAAGACCGATAAAGCTGCGGCCTGAGCCGAAGAGTGCAGCGATTGATGTCGGATCGCCAGCAGCCAAGCTTGGACCCCAAAGGAAAACCTCGGGGTAGCTGCCCTTAACATTCGCAGACTCATAGTCCATCTCATCGTACGTGCCCGAATCAAGAGCTCCAAAATAGTCGCTGTCAGAGGCTCGGTACTGGCACTTGACCACTTTGGCTCCGTTGGCGACAGCCACAGCGAGAGTGTCTGACTTTGTGTTTCCGTAATCGCTTGAGCAAGTCCCCGCTGAAATCTGCAGCTTGCCTCCGGTCGTCCCGCCGACCTTGAAGGATTGCCACGCACCAGCGCCCTGAATGGTCACCCAGTCATTCGCCGCAAATCCGCTTGTTGAAGCCACAGCTAGTTCGCTGGCGCTGACTGTATGGCTGCCGGATGCAGTCGTCTCAGTTGCTGCCGGGGTAGTGATCTTTGATGGCTCGTTGGTGAGTTCGAGCTCAATATAGTCTGCCCAGTTCTTCCCCATTCGACTGAAGTAGTCCTTGAAGAAGTCGAGCACCGCCTGCTGATAAGCCCACCGAACCGCCCAAGCCGAGACAGGCATCCGGTACATGTTGTGGTCGGCAAAGTTCACCTGGGTCCAGGCGGAGTCTCCTCCCGTCGCCGACCGATAGGCAGCATTATTGGGTAGAGCTTGGGAGCCAAAGACAAAGAGCGCCTTGTGCCCTCTGTCGATCAAATATTGTGAAAGCGCTCCGATAGCTCCCTGCTCCAAATTCTGAAGCGTGGTCGTCACAGCTGCTGGAAACCCATCCTGCAGGAAGTCACCGATCCGCCAGACCGTTGCCGCAAGTGCCTGACCAATGGCACGCCGAGACTGCGTTCGTGCTGGGTTTTTGTCGGTTGCGGGATAAAGAATCGGGTCGCTAGTGCTATGAAATGGTTCGATTGGTGTTTGGTTGAAGCCGAGTTTTGCCATTAATCAGGTCCTGTGTAAAATGGCGTTTCCAGTGCTCGCGTTTTTACGAAATCTAGGAACTCTCCGTTATAGGGTTTGACCTTCTCGAGTGAAAAGAAGATTCCCCAAGCCATGTTCGGCAAAACTGCCGCAAGTGGCTTTGCGACGAACGAAGGAAACGGATAGAAGTTGCTGCCGCCGAATCCTCGCAGCTGATATCCTCCAGGGTAGCAACTCTCAAGGAATCGGAGCACATCGGGCTTGGTCCAGCCTCTGACATGCGCAGAAGCTGTTGTGATCGCTGTGGGTTGCTTGCCAGCCATTAAGAGGATGCGGTTGTGCAAGGAAGCTAGATTGGGCACACCGATGATCATTCGACCACCCACTTTCAGAGTTCGGGAAATCTGGTGAAATATCCAAAAAACCTCTTTCACATGCTCGATGATCTGGTTGCCCATGATGATATCAATGGATTCATCTTCAAAGGGAAAGGCCTCTCTTTCAAGGTTGAAAGCAACAGTCTTGATCCCCTGCTTCTCAAGGGCCTCACGATATTCGGGCAAGACTTCAAGACCCCATAGCTCGGTGGAAGGAACAACCTCCCGCGCTGCCATGAGGTCTTGACCATAGCCAGCCCCCATGTCGAGAACAACGTTGTAGGGCTTGGCTTCCTCTAGGAAGCGGCGAATGTGGTGTCTGCCGTAATTGAGCGACCTGTCGATCATTCTTCATAGTGTAACAATTCACTACGATTCGGTTTCAAAACGTGTCGCCCGAGCAAACTTCGCTCATAATGACCTTATGATTCTTTTAGGCACGATCACAGTTGTGCTTGTCATTGCATATCTTGTGCTTCTAAGAGGTGCCAAGGTCTTCAAACGACAACAGATGCCTGAAGATCAGAACTGAACAACAAATTCCCCGAGGACATCCCTAGCAGACATATCAACATTGGCTGAAGATATGCTGTTGCCCGAACCTGAGGATCCATTTGCTGAATTGTTAAGCCAATTAGAAGGGGTAGCATTTTCAAAAGTGCTCCAGGCAGCTCCGGCAATGTCAGTCGTATCAAGTGCTCGCGTCGTTCCATCTCCTATCCATTGATACCAAGATAGATTCCGCGAATTCCCTGAGCCACCTTGCTGGTGGGGTGTCAGTATTTCTGAGGCTGTCGCATATGCAGGAAATACTGTCACGGCGGCCTCGCTATCTGGTGCACCGCCATACAATAATTCTGTCATCACAACGAGCCACATCCAAGTACCAGCATGCACTGAGCCGGTCTGTTCAAATAGTAACCGAGCTCCTCGAGTCGATCCATTAGAACCATCTCGATAGAGGTTTTTGGCTGAGCCTGATGTAGAAGCATCTCCATACAATATTGAATTGGTCATTTGAAGCTGTGGATGCACTGAAGAAGGAAGCCCTGTGTTCGTACCATTTGTGCCTTTCCATTGTCCAGTATTTCCGTCAGCATAGAACATTGCAGCTTTCAGCCTTAGGCCATCAATCGACGTAGTCGATGCTCCATCATTTGGCCATTGCACACCCCTAATGGCGACGGTCTGTGGAAAGAAAACTCTCCGCGCCAAAACAACTGCTCGTCTTGCTGTCGGTTTTGCAGAACCAGTCGCACGTGGCCACGTTACAGACCCAGTTTCGATCCCAGAATTCATAAAACTACCGTGCAATAGATACTTTATGGGTAATAGCTCATATCTTTCAGGTCTCAAAATCATCCTAAGTACCCCCAGAATGCATACCGAAGCGACGAAGTCCCTGCACTCGTCAACAGCTTGATCGTATCGCCAGCTACAACCGGAATCCGGTCCGCCCCGACAAACGCCATACCCACAGTCATTGCTGGCCAGACTCGTGCTGTAGAAGAGGCAGTCGCGTTCTTGTTCACATAAACGACTCCAGTGCCAGAGAGATGCTCCAATTCAAGCCAGCGTGCGCCCGCCGGAGCCGTCATCGCAGTAGTCGCTGCCGTGCCCGTATCGGCAGCGGCAGTGCCAACTTCAAGCTCCTTATCCTGCTGTGCCTGCGCAGCCCCAAGCGCCGCCTCATACTCGCAAGTGTCGCCAAGCGTCACCAGGCGCACCGGCCCGGAGCCCGCGCTGCGTGAGAACCGCGCATATTTCCAGCCTGACGAAACGAAGTACAGGTCCGAGCCATCCGAAACCGTGACAGTCGCGCCCGAGGCGAAGCGCGTCCCGCCGCCTGTAACCGTGGTGACTGAAAAGAACGTCGTTCCATCAGCAGAGACAGAGACCGTCCCTTGCAAGCCGGAGACGTCCCCGAACTGAAACTTGGCCGCAACATTGTGCGGCGCGTGCGGCAAAGTAAACGTCTGGCTTGTGGCGCTGCCATCAAGGGTGACGAAGTTTGTAATTGTCGATGTATTTTCCATAGCAAGATTCACCACAAGGCGCCAGCTCGACGCAAAAAGCATCGAGCCAGCACCATAGACTAAGTGAAAGGCGCACACCCCAGCCGAACTCGCGGCAAGGGTTTGCGGTTTGGATCATCCGCACTCGGCGGATCAGAGGTTAGAGGCTAAAAAGACGATGGCTTGCATCGCTTGCAGGGCGTCAGTCCGAGACGCTTTGCGTCCTGAAGAGTCAGCTTGAGTGAAAGCTTGGGCAGACTGGAGCATTCCCGTTTGTGATATTTCTTGCCGCTCTTCGAGGCGTAGACATGAAAATCCCCTGCGTAGGCTGTCGCAGCCAGCAGAATAGCGATCAATGTCGAAGCCTTGGCAATTCGGCGCATATTCATATTATTGCCTAGTTGTGCAACGGAGGAGCGCCTCTCATTCACCACCGTACTGCATCGCGGGAGGAAGCAAGTCAGACTTGAGCTTGCTTTTGGAAATATATTCCGGACCTTGCGCCGAGATCATTTTCTTGAAGGCTGCGGCATCTGGCTTGTCAGGAACAGGCAAGGGTACAAAATCAAATCTTCTTTCCGGTGAAATCTTCATCAACTTTTCCAGGAGAGCCTCATATCTCTTTTTGAAGATCTTCATTTCTGAGTACCATGGAAACTCCGACTGAGCCTCGAAAGTTGTCGGAAAAATGGGAATTCCCCATGTGATACTCTTGGGCTTGAGTAACTTCTCTTTTCGATTCTTATCTATTTCAGATATTCTGTTGTAAAGGTCGTTATTATAGGTCGCTATCTCTTTGTGCAAGGCTTCTAGTTCATTCTTCTCAAGAATGCTCTGCGCTGCATTCTTTCGACCCTTCGCAATCATAGGCTGGCGAGGGTCACCCTCAAACAAGCTGCCTGCCTCATCTGCGAGGCGAATAACCTCCTCAGGGTCTTTCTCGCCCATGAGCCGATCCCAGTAGGCCTCCCTCTTTTGAAACAGCGCTTGATCTGCTTCCAGTTTCTCTTGGCGCCCCTGCTGATACTTCGAAAGAGCAATGTCAGCCATCGTTTTCTTGCTTGCCAAGGATGCCTGATGCCTTGCCAGCCTGTTCTGAAACTCTTGCGCGGCCTTTTGCTGCGCATACTCATTTTCACGGGCATAGGCGTTAGCACGACCGCCCAAATAGCCTGTAGCTGCTTCAACAGCGCCTTGCCCGCGACCTGCAAGCAAACCAAGACCGACACTAAGCAGCCCCGGAAGCAAGTCTCGATTGCTCAAGGCTGGACGCAAAGGCTCAGGCGCAACAAACTCAGGAACGTTTGCTTCCTCATTCGCAATCCCTTGCAGTATTTGCAGGTATTCCTGGTAAGGGTCTGGGCCGTACCTTCGTGGCTCGCCAAAGCCAGATGGAATTTGTAGGCCACCAATCCTGTCAATCTCATCGCTGCTCAATCTGAGCGTCGGTGATTGAAATGACGAAGGACCGGGGAGATGCCACTGTTGCTGGTTTGCCCAAGGATTAGACGGATAGTTTGGGAAAAAACTCATTTTATGACCTCGCTGAGTAGCTTAGAAACCATTCGGATAAGACACTCCAGGATAAAGGTATGCATACAAAGGATCAGATGGATCGGGAGGGGGGGCGCTCAGCAGTATTGGAGAAACACTGCTAACCGCGTTGGTGCTGCCCGAAGCCTGCTTTGAACTTTGAGCAGGCCTTCCAACAGGAATGTACTGTGCGGCCATCCCAATCAGGTTGCCCAGACCAGCCAGACCGCCTTGCCGACGAGCGGCTTCGTTAGCAGCAGACCGCCCCTCAATAAACTGCCCCAGATTCAGCATCATCGATGGATCGGCGATCGATAACGACCCCAGCAAGGGCGCAAGCTGAGTCATCTGTTGCATGTATCGCTCGTACTCATTGCCAAGGTACGAGTTTGCCTGCCGTTGAGCCTTCCCCAGCATCGCCAGCCGTACGGCATCTGCCGCCGATTGGTTGTAGCCACGTGCAAGCAACTCTCTTGAGGCCTGATTGCCAAGCTGGTAGCCCTGATTCATCGCCCCCTGCTGCATGAGAGCAGTCTGCGCCTGAAAATTCCCGGGTTGCGACCAAGCCATCATCTGGCGGGCAAGATTCTGCCGCCAAGGCGTCCAGTTATTCGCCTGAAACGCAAGCTGATTCGCAAAGTCATAGCCAGCAAGCTGACCAGTCCTGCGCGCCCAAGCGCCAATCTCGTTGTTGCCCTTCGGGTCCATTCCAAACTGCCCAAACAAAGCCCCGTTTCGGGCATTTTTATCCGAGCTGATAAGATCCCCCAAGGTGATCTGTTGATTTCCGCCCAGCCAAGAGTTGGTGGCGGGCTTGCCAAAAAGACTTGCCATAGAATTCTCCTTTCAAGAAATCAAGGCCCGACAGCGCCGACGCTGCCAAACCCTAAAGAACCGCGTGCACCAATGCTCCGCACTGGATCAGGATTGATAAGGCGCCCAATACAGAGGCATAGGTCGATCTCTGTAGTGACCGCGGTGGTTCCAACACTTTTGGTGAGCAACAGAGGCACGAACCCAACTTCTTTGCCTGCGTCAATTGGGATAGTGAGATCGATTACAGTTTGGTGGACGCCATTAATCCAAAAGTTGGCTCTTGTCCCACTTGAATCTATTTCACATTCCAAGGCATACCAGTCGCCCGCCACCACAGGAATTCCCGAGTCGGTAACAGTGGATGTCCCGTTGTCGTTCGTGATCATCCGCCAGTTGCCTGAACTTAGATTGTCTGAGTACTCAAAGTAAACGCCGTTAGTCGGCGCACCCGAAGCCGAATCAGCAAACCCGGCGCGCAGCTCAAATCGCTCTCCCGACGTAGACAGGACCGGAATTCGAATATCAGCCCGTCCATACCAGACCGATGCCCCCAGCCTAACCATCCCAACATGCGACGCAAGAGCTGCTGTCCCGCTGGACGACGAGCCAGTAGATCCTTCAAGGATGCCAATCCTGTCGTTTGCATCGACAGTAACACTGGAAATCGCTCCTGAAGATACAGTTGGTGCCAGCCCGCTTAAGCCTTCGGCTCCTTGCACAAAATCATCAAAGATCACGAGTCGCGAGAGGAAATCAAAGGGGAGATCTCTGAGCGATTCAGTGAAACTGCCGTTGGCGACCTCCCTCACATGCGACTGACGAGTGGAGCTCTTTCCAAAGGCTTGCCCAGCACCCACCTTCGACGCAACGGCCTGCAACATTCCAAACGCATTTCCAACCTGCTGTTCAAGTGACGCAATGCGACTGTTCAAGCTTTCATCACTCATAACACACCTCCTTAAGCGCTCGGTCTGTATCCGCCGCCACCGCGTCCTTCAAAAAGCAACACAAGCTTGCGCAGATACTTGCCCGGTGTATACGCACCGCTGATGCTAAGCTCAAGCGCTGGAGAAGTTATCCCACACATGCCGCCACTAACCGTGCGATCCTCAATCCACGCCCGCTCGGGAGAAACATTGAGGTTGAGTTTTCCAACCGCCTGAACAGTGTTTGTTGAATCAAATGGATCGACACGAGTTGTCGTCCATGTATTGGAGTCCTTGTCCGCCACAGCTCCTACCGAGCCCCAAAGCAGTCTTTGCCAGCCATCAACCTCAATCTGCCTTGTCTTCAGCGAGATCGTCGGTGCTGCAGTCTGTGTCGGGTCCTCGACCTGATAGACATTTTCGTCGGAGCTGTTTCTGGCAAAGCCCAGTAGTCGCCTGGGATACTGTGAATCGTCAGAGAACAGCACGTTCCAAGAGAAGCCGCTATAGGAATCCCTGACCCACTCATCAAGCTGAGACTCATAGACCAAAATCCTGTTCAAACTTGACCCGCCGTCGGTGATGGCCAGATAGTATTTCTCCTGCCACCACACACCAAACGCCTTCGCTGTTGCCGTGTTCAGCCTTAGCTGATCGTCAATCTTCCAGAGACTGATAGGCTGTGATTCAATCCCCCCACTGATACGCCGCACCACACCATCAGAGTCCAGGTAGTAAACATCCTGCTGATTGATCGCGACCGATCTTGGGCTTGCCGTCCCATGCTCGTTTACCAGCGTCGGTCGAGTGAGGTCAAGGGAGCTGTTGCCATCAATGCGCCGAACTCCCTTGTCGGTAAAGACCAGAACTGAAGCTGTGCCCAGAAATGCTGGCAAGGAAACTATGCGACGAATGCGTTCGGAGGGAAATCGATTGTAAGCGCCGGACGTCGCATCAGGCACACCGTCGTCATCTTCATCGCTAGCAATAGGCGTAAACCGTGTGGGATAGCCCTCGTCGCTAATCCAGACCTGATTCAACGCATCCGCGTTTGAACCACCCTCATAGCTTCCCCCAATATAGAGTCTGTTATTCGCCCCGCATACGGTGACACCTACAGGCGGTCCCTGATTTGTCAAGCGAGGAGCGATACGCCGCCTTTCAAGATATTCGTGAGCCAAGACATCATAAGTAATTCTCAATGCTCCATTAGCAGCGAGAATGTCGGACTGGCCTGAGAGAAAGAACTCAGTATCATCAATATCCTTTCGATACACCCATAGCTGAGTGGCTCCAGCAGAGGTCGGATGGAACCATGAATGCCTGTAAGCATAGTGGAGACTCTTGCTCTGGGGAATATCAAAGGTTAAGTTTTTCGACATTCCATATTCGAAAGCTACACCAGAACGAACCAATTTTGGCGCAAGAGCGCGTGATTCTATCCTAGTATTCCTATTGGCATAGCTTAGAGCATACTCAGTACCACCAGGTATGAGCCCACCTGCCAAGACTCCTGCAATCTTCACAGTTCGCAAGACAGTAGACTTTCTTGCACAGCTGCCTATAAGTTTGCTGATCGATCCTCCAGAGAAACCGCCAGGGTTATAATCTATTGTAAATCCCACAAGATAGTAAGAGGAATTCAACTCTATATACACAGGCTCTTGTCGATTCTGGCCTGAACAGCTATAGATAAGATATTCGACGGAAGCGGACTCAACCTTAAGGTCAACATAATTCCAAATAGGGTCTGAAACCTTATCCGCGCAGACCAGCCATAATTGATCTGAATTCGTCAGATTAAGCACGTTTGAAGTCGAATTGTTTACAATATCATAGGCACCGCCTGCACTAATGGCGATTGTAAACGTATCCCCGGCATTAACCGACGTTGACATTCCTATCTGTATCTCGAGTGTCCCAGAAGAGCCAGAGGTCGCAAGTGTAAACCCACCTGATTCGCTGGACACCCACTTTGAACTCTCCGCAATATTGATGTATCCCGTCGGAATCGGCTTTGTAGTAAATTCACTAACGACGGGAACGCCAACGCTCTCGCCCAAATACAGCGATTCCGGGCCAGTGGTAGGATCGAGAATCCGGTTTGTCTCGCTACCATTGCAGATCATCAAATACTCGCGGGGGGCATCGCTGAAGCCTGCCCCGGGATCACGATAGGCCGCGAACTCAACAGGTTGGGTCGAAGAGGTAAATCGTGTCGTGCTGTTTGAAATCTCAGACGCCGTCCACGGGCTTGAACTGAAATTGACAGCGTAAATCCTTCCAGCAGATGGACTTCCTCCGCCATAAGCGACAAAGAGTTTCCGCACTCCATTCAGATATCCGTAGAAGTGACCCAAATAACCGGTAGCGCCTGACACCAGCGGACTCGCTGGATTATTGAGCTTTCGAGGCTCACGCCGAGCCTGGACGCTAAGCCCTGTGATTCTCAGGTTCTCAACGACCTGCCAAAAGCCGTCAGGTAGCTGGGCCGGGTCCACTGCCGAACGCATGCCCCGAATGGGCTTGCCACGACCGAGCAAATCAAGTTGCTCAAACTGTCTCGACATTAGGATCGACCTCCCACTTGCCTCACCAGGCTGGGGGAAAGCGAAGGACGAAACTTGGATGCACGCCCCCAATACGCGCGACTGAACTCCCCAAGCCTTGCGCTGAACAACTGGTCCCACATTCCCAGCTTTTGTTGGTCACGCTCCATGGCGAACCGCCTGCAAATGCCAGCAACATAAAGGTCACGCAGTTGAGGTGTAGTCGGAAAATTCTCCGCGCCGGTGTACTCGGTTCTGCTGGTGCACTCTATGATTAGGACAGGACTTCCTGACCCAGCGATAACGCCTCCGCTGGTGTACGATCCTGTTCCTGTCACGGCTTGCGATAATCCAGAATCGCGGTAAAGCTTGATCTGTGTACCCGAAACTCGTTCCGTATAAAACCTACCGTTTGCGCCAGACAAGCCGGAAATGCCTTGTACCAACACCAGTTCGCCACTCTGAATGTTATGCGACTGAGTCGTGAGAACGACTGGGGAGGCCGCTGCAGCCGTTACGGTCAAAGAGTTAGTTTCAGGAGCTGGGCAAAGGCCAATCACTCCAGTGTTAGCATCGCTTGAAACATAGAACTGAGCTGGCACACCCGGCCGCTTTGCTCTCCAGCCAGCCTGCTCACGGTCGAGAGTGTCAAAACTGGTCTCCGAAAGGTGGGTTTCAGCATCAAAGTTGCCAGACTGTAGATAGCGGGCTGCCCAGATTCTGATTTCGCCCTCTAACAGGGCGTATTCATGCACGCCCGCCACAAGTGGTATCGCGCGTGTAGAGCGACGCCAAGGCACAGCTGTGAGCACCTCTTCATCAACATCGTTAAGATAGGCTAGCGCGCTGGTCGAATCAAGGTCGGCGTACACGCGCTGGGTTCTTGCAATAATGGTGTTTGCTGTAATCGGCATAAAGCCAACCTCCAAAAGAAGAAGCCACCCTCTGGAGCGACCAGAGAGTGGCATGCTGGACTTACCCAGCGACAAGAGAAGTGACACGCCAGCTATGCTGGGCTCATAACACGCCGATAATAGCCACGAACAGTGACCACTGCGTCGCTGCCTGCACCTGCATTAGCATCGCCTTTAACCTGCACCCCCTTTCCTGCCGTCCCTCCAGACTGCAATCGATACGCCGCGCCAAGCGTCACGTTCGAAGTATGCGGAAAGATTGAAGAATTGCCGGTTAGAGCGGCGGCCGCTATGCTCGCAAAGCTCACTGGCGAACCATTCGAATCCTGCAAAGCAAGCGTAGTGAAAGATCCTCCAGACCAAGCCGTACCGCCGTTCACCGACACGATAAAGCCAGTCACATAAGGAACGAATCCCACCGGAACCTCAGCGTCCTTGACAAGGGCCACGGCAGTCCCAGCAGCGGTAGAAACGATCGTCGCTGTCCGCTCGAACGAAATCACCGTCTCTTCCTTCAAAGGTGATCCCGACGAAATGGACGAGCCATAGCCCATCCATGCCAGAAAGGGCTTGATCAAGCCTCCAATCTGTGTGTTTTCAGGCATTGGCAACCTCCTTATGTTGCGGGACTGAAGTAAGTGTCTCGGGCATCGAAAACGCCAAAGATTTTTCGCCGAACTGCCGTTGCCTTGTACGAGTCGTTGTCACCATCGTAGATGAGGTCCGTAACATTCAGCGGCTCTCGGTCGATCATAAATCGACGATTCTCCATCGGGTGAATCGAGTGCACTGCCCAATAATTTGGAGTGCTTCCCGCATAGGGATTGACCACAACCTTGGTAATCAGCCCGCGAATAACATTCGGATCGTTGTCGCTCTTAGTCGGAAACTTCTCAGATTGAATCAGCCGCCGAGCAAGCATCGCATTGGCATGAGTCACTTCCAGCTGGAACGGTCCGTACCGAGGATCGATATAGCCCATGTGGGAAACAAAGCCCATCATGTTCTGAACCGCAGTCTCAAGGGCAGTAATGCCAAGGCTTTCAGGTGCCGAAAACCGGTTTGAATAGGTTCCAGATTCCGTTGGGTGATCCGTAGCAGCGTACGACTTGCCATCCCAAAGAGGCAACCCAGTCGACGTGCCATCCAGACATTTCGTCAGGTAGACCGCTCCGTCAATTTCGTCTGCCCGATCACTGACAGCTGCAATTTGCTGCCCATAAGACTTTGCAAGACCGTACTGTTCATCCTTCATGAACTCACGGCTCATCCGAACCTGAATAGCGCGCTTGAACGGCTGCCAGGTCTGTGTGTTCACTTGCCGCATCTCAGCCTGCTGAACAGCTCCGTATTCGCTTGTTATGCTTGGAAGCGGAATTCCGGAAGCCATAGCGGCTTCCTCAAAGAGTTGCTTGCTGCTGATAACCTTTCCAACAACCATGTCCTTCCAGACAAGCGGCGGTCGACTGTCGTTGTACAGCTTTACCGCTTCAACAAGGTTTGCACGTACAAATTTGGCGTTAGCGCCAGTTGTAGATCCTGCCATAGCTCAAAACCTCCTTACTGAGCCCAGCTCCCGTCATTGATCGGGCGAACGAAGACAAACGGAGCAGTATCGTTCTTGGTCGCTTCGTCGACACCAATCACTTCAACTTTTGAGTTGGTATTGGCAGAGATATCGACGACATACTCCCCGCTCGTTGACTTGCGTCGGATTTCATATCGCTTGTTCAAATAAGCGATAGACCATGCCTGAGCACTGTCCCCGCTGCACAGTGGCATCCGCAAAACAGACCGCTCAGCAACGAATTCAGCTTCGACTGCTGTATCCACAACCGTGCTGGAAACATCAGCTGATGCAAAGACTGCCAGGCGATTGTTAGCGCCCGCGGCTCCGATGTTGTTGCCGGCTGCCACAGCTTGGGCAACGCGACCGTTACTGTCAGAGGCGATAACAATATCGCCCCGCTTGATAGTTTGTGATGCAGCAACGGGCCGAACGCGCTTCTCAGTGCTGCACAGCCGCGTTACCGTCATCTCACGTGTAACTGATTGAGGCATAGATGTTCTCTCCTTTCATTGAAGTAATCACCCAAGCCAGCCTATGAACTGGCCTGCAGGTGTTTCGCGATCTGATCCGCCGTAACAATCTCAGACTTGTCGATGCTGTCAGTCACAACAAGATTGGGATCGGTAGGTCGTTGCATTCGCAAATTGTCATAGGCGTTCTGCATACGGCGATGAATTTGCTCAAGCCGCGAACGCTCCATCTTCAGCCGAAACTTGCCGGGAATATCAGGGTCCTCACAATCGATCTGCCATCCAAGAAGCTTCTTGTCTTGCAGAAGCCGAGGGCAAATGCGACGAACATCGTCGGTGAAGTCGAGAATCTCGTAAGTCCAAACCGGGTCGTTAGGATCAAAGTCGTAAATCATCGGCAGGGGAGGTGGCTCCTCATACACAGCATTTGATCCGCTGGTAGTTAGCACCGGCTCCCTTTCCGGGGGTGGAACCTCCGCAGGCTTGGGCGGCTGAACTGAATCTTGCACATGCGCAGACTGGCGAGCTCCGCCAGAAGCCCGCGCCATGCGATCTCTTCCTTGGTGTCTTGACATATTTGATTGCTCTCCCTGATTTCGTATCAAGTAGAAAATGAATTTGACCGGCGACTCGGATTTATCAAGTCACGATCGCCCATACATCGCGTTCTCGAATGAGTTGTTGAGGGGTCTCGCCTGAACAAAGCCCAAACCAGATGCCAGCGTTTGGTTCAGGGTTAACGATGCAGCGTTCTCCCTCATGGGGGCTTTCGCAAGACATCCTGACGATACGCCCTTCGACGCGATAGGTTCTTGAAGCACGCTCAGATAGGAGGATGCCCGAAGGCGCACACTCATTGAGGGCCCGCTCAATCCAGACCCACCCTGGCGACGGGCGCCACGTCAACTCGCCACCCTGTCTCTGCCCAACCATCAGAATGGACTCGTTGAGTGGGTTGACACCTCCGAAAAAGCGGACATACTCGCCCCGATATCCGCTGTACTTAAGCGTCGCATAGATCATTGACGAGTGCTGGACAAGTAGATCGCCAACCGTATCAAGGCGCGTGTAAGACTCAGTATCAAGTCCTCCTGCACGCAGTCGGTGATGATAACGACTGAAAACAATTCGGTCGCCAGCTTCACAGGCCGCCCTCGCTCCCGCCTGCACAACGGTGCCAATATGGGTCAAGGGTTCAATAGCCCGATGCAATCCCATCGGCAGCGAAGGACGCTCTTCCGGCTTGATGGTAACGTATTCATGTTGGAGCCGAACCTTCTCGATTGCAGAATTCGTTATGGTTGCTGGCGGTACATCGCAACAAAGCGGCTCGAAATGCAGTCCCCGATAAGCGCGTGTGCAAACATAATCCCCAGGCTTAAGCCAGTCACAACCCGAGCTCACAACAACTCCAAAGTGAGCTCTCAGACGTTTCTGTGCAGATTCGGGAATAGCAAGCTCCCCAAATTCCTTCCTCGGCGGAGCCATCTCAACAGCGATAACGCCAGCGTTGCAAAGTATCCCCTGAGAGGCGTTGTCCAGATCTGGCTCGGGCCACTCCCCACAGTGAAAATCAATATGAAACTCACGCTCTCGATTGACCGTGATCCGGTGCAAAGCGTGATCGTACGTTGGAGGCTTTTGCATGATGTTTCAAGCTCCTCGAATGGATTCTTCTTGGCGACGCATGGCATCCAGCCGATCCAAAGCCTTCTCCTGCCAGGCACCGGAAAGCAACGCATCGATCTGCCAAATTCGACCCTGTAAGCGAGCAATCTCTTCCGGCTTTTCAATTGGAGATAGCGTCGTGAGTTGACCGGCAAGCTCTGCCCGTTCAATTGCCAGCATCAGCGCAAATTCCTTCCAGCCAAGCGAACGAAAGAGGACGCGCAAGTGCGTAGGGTTATTCATTTTCGTAATAGAAACCGTCACAAGATAACGGCGAGACAGGTGCTGTCGATGGAGCAATCGTAGGAGTTACCCCCACTTAGAGTGGAGGGTGACTCCCGCACAGTCAGCAGCGGCAAGCCTAAGGTTGTATCTGGCCTGAAATCAGCTGGGCCAAAACTTCCGGAGGCAAATTCGCAAACTCAGGAGGCATTCCCGCAGGTGCTTGCATCGGCCCCTGAGCCATAGATTCGGCCGGCATCGGCATGTGAGTTTGTGGCATGCCGGGCACCCCAGGCACCCCATTCATTAACGGCATTGGCGGTCCACCCCTTCCCGGCATCCCGGGTTGCACAGGCGTCGGTTCTTGAAGAAGCTTGGCTACATTAACGGGCAGATCCAGCATGTTTACGCCGACCTCAAAGATCTTCTGAGGATCAAGCGGAATACCAAGCTGCTGTGCCATCCCCATCATCATCTGTAGCTTCTGCAGTGTCGCTTGAGGACTGCTTGAAGACGACCTTCCAAAAATCTCAAACCGCGCTGGCTGCAAAAGCTCAGACGCAGATTCGCACTTTACGTTACCGCCATGAAACGCTTTGAAGGAGACATAGTTCTTTGCGATCAGATACCGGGCATAGTCAGCCATCTTCTCAAGTTCGTACCCAAAGGTCACCCGATATTCCGTCAGCCCACGATCCTGGCCCGCGAGTGCCCCAGAAACCTCCGTGGCTGTGCGATTAGAAGACATCTGCTGCCCCATCCCCATCGCGCTGATTCTAAAGATTCCATCCGTCGTTCGCTCGACAAATTGCATCAGAAACGGTATCGCACCCATCTGAAAGCGACTCTGAAGTGGAGTCACCTGAGCCGTATTGCTCTCAAGCGGCAACATCTCGTTCAATCCGAGCTCGATATTGCCCTCAGTCTGAAGCATGCCCGTTACCACCGCATTTGTAAAGGCTGTGTTCACAGTCCCCACAACGGCAGCAGTGGAAAGATCGTTCATCAAAGCCTGCATTTCAAGTGCCTTGGCGGCGATACTTCGCTTGGGCAAGACCCGGTTTGGCTCGAGACGAAACGCCGGAGCAAACATCGGAATTCGGGGCTCATCCCAAATCTCCAGCGCAAGCAGCTCCTCATCCTGATAGGCAAGCACGGCGCGATACCATCTTCGTTTTGCCTTCTTTCCCTGAGCAGGCAAACCCAAGTCCTCAGGACTGGCCAATGTATAGAGCTCATAGCAAAGCTTGCCAGCCTCACCAGGCTTGTCCACGGTGTAGCCGTCCGTGTCCCCACTCTCCGTCAAATCAATGTCCTGGAAATACATCCCAGCCGACTGTCGAGACCGAATTCTCTCGACGGATTGATAGAATCTAAACCCAACCGTAGTGCAGTCTTCGATCTGCTCGCACCAGAACGGATAGAAGACCGCATCTTCAAGCGTAAACGCATCAATCTGTAGCCCCGAATACTGCAATTCGGGATGATCTGTGCTCAAGGCAACGTCGATATTCTCGGCATCATCATTCCGCAGGGACTCCACATAGCGGACTCGCAAAACTCCCCGCCCCTTCAATACAGCTTCGTAGGCCGCATCCCTGGCGCGGCGCTCCAGCCCCGCAACTCTGAGTGCGTAGTCGATGGTTTGTTCGACATCCTCACGCACATCATCCGGCGACTTCTGGGAAGGCTTGGTGCCTATGGGGTAGCCGCTGGGTACAGAGCTTGGAGCGCCTCGGTTGATGAACAAAGGCGTAGCTTCCATAATCCCGCCCACAACATCCGCCACGAGAGCATCGACTCTCGTCTGAATCAGGGCCACGTTGTACGGACGAGAGACATATTTGGGCCAGCTGAATGAAGTGGCCACGGCATCAGGATCATCGTCATAAACGCTCATGACCTCATCCCACCGAGCCTTCAGCTGAGATCGAGAGACCTCATAAGCCTGAATTTGACGACACAAATCTTGCGCAAGAAGCCGACGAGCTTCCGCGCCCTCAAAACCTTTGGGAGCTTTCATTATCACCTGCCGAGAAAGTCAATCGTGCGGGCATTCTGCCGCGTAGATGCGTGAGGGCAAGCACCCTCTAAGAAATGGAATCAAAAGCATTGCTTGGACACAGGCAGAAGCCGCGACGGGGTCCACTAACCCTTGCCCTGCCAGTCCGATGGGCCCTGCTTATCCTGATTGTCTTATAGTCCGATCACTCGTAGCCCGCGATTCGCCGCTTCTCTTCCAAAGAAAGCCTGCGACCGCCATAGACGGTCTTTCGCACGCTCTCAATCAGCTCAGCCTGAGCCTTGCTAAATCGAACTTCGCCCAGTCCATTGGGCATCTCCATCGACTTGCCGGAGCGCGCGGGTCTTCCCTGATTGCGATGGCGTGCCTGAACAACGGCCCGACCAACAGCCAGCTCGATCGCAAGCATCTTCAAATAGGGATCCTCCATCACGCCGGTTCCGCACTCTTCAACGATGTGCGCCAATTCATCGGCGGCATTTTCAGGGAGGCCGAACTGTCGAAATTGAGATCTGTGCTGAGGCATATTTGCCCGAAACTGAGAGCGGCGACTCTGCTCAGTATGAACAAAGTTCCAGGCCTGATCTTCCGCCTGTTTCATCCAGGCAAAGCGGGCTTCGTCGCTCGCTTCATATCCATGATGCTGAGCAAACTCCGCAGCCATCAAATCAGCTTGCTGGGCGGCATACATCGCCACCTGTTGCTGTTGGGTCGCCGCCGCAAACTCCGTCGGCTCCCACATTGAGGTTTCGCCGTCATTGCGATCGGCTTCATTTCCTTCGAACTCGCCCTCGGCTCCCTCGTCATCAAAATCATCATCTTCGTCATAGGAGTCGTCCGTTTCATCTAAATCTATCGCGTCGTCCTCGGAATCCTCTGAGTCGGAATCAGCCCCATCCCAATCTTCACTTTCAACATCTTCGTCGTCATCTGCCCAGGATTCAAGCGACGAACCATCAGAATCCCACTCGTCATGACCGGCTGACTCAGCGTCATCAAAACCTTCAACGTCATCAGAGACGTACCTTGCTTCACTATCTTCAAGAGAAAATCCATCATTCATGCTCGCACCTCTCGTCTAATCCGAAATGTCACTCAGCACCCAACACTCAACACCCAACGCCCCGCCTCACTTCATCAGCTGCCAGGCAATCACCGCCGCATACTGCAGAGCATCATGCGGGTGGGAGTAGTCATCCTTCACCGGATCGCCATAAAGCTTGCTATTCCCAACTCCCGCAACCCGGCGCAACCGATAGCCCCCCAAAAACCCCTTAAAGAGCGTCGGACAGTGCTTGCGCGAAAGAATGAACATCGGTCTCCCGCCCCCGCTCTCCCCCATCAACAGCCGATCAACCGCGCTCCGCCGGGCCTGCCAAGCGTTGCTCACGGGATGGCAGATCACGCCATGCTTCCGCATCACATCAAATGCCGACTCCCCATTCACTCCGCTCCGCGAGCGCCCCGACTCGTCGCCTCCATGCTTGATCGAACCCAGAAGAATCTCAGGGTATAGAGCTCGCACGGCGTTCAAAGCCGCAGGCACAAACGCTTCCAGGCTCGTCCCGGGCTCGCTCGTAATCTCCATCAGCACATGCACCATCTGACCGACACTGTCTGTCTTCGGAGCCAGCTGGAGAAGGACGGCCGCCGGTTGAACCGACGCCGTCCCGCAGTCCCAGCCCATCACATACCGCCCGTAAGCGACGGCTGGAATTCGTTCTTGGCCATAAAAGGCCGGAGCATGCCAATCCTCCCGAAAGGGCAGATACACAGGCTGACCATCGATGACAAGCTCACGCATCAGAATCTCGACCTCAAACTCGCGCGGTGTATCCGCCATCTCCCGGCGAACCTGCTCAACCCACACCTCATCCTTCGACGGGTCGGCATAGTAGTGGATCTTCAGATATCTCGCCCCCGTCGGAAGGTCAAAACTCTCAAACCCGGAAAGGCCAGACACCGATTTCTCATCCATGACAATCAGTACTGAAGGAACCGTAAAAGCTGCGAGTGATCTCTGTCAGCGAGCTCAAAGAGGCTCTGACAGAGGCTCCTCCCCTTGATAAGGAAGGCCGAGCCTGCCCCGGCCTGTCGGGAAGTGTTCCGAACAGGGAGAGGGTGACGAACGCGACAGATCATTTCTGACGCATCTCCTGCAAACACAATCAGCTCAACTCAGGAGGGACCTCTTGACTGAAAGACAAGCCAGCACCACTCATGACTATTGTCTCAATATCGATACGAGGCGAAAAAATTTGCCGTATCATGCTGCTACCCGGCGATGCGTTTTGGACGTTCTACCTAGGGAAGCCATAAACTTCATTTTGGTCACGCCGGTATTAAGCCCGACTAAGAAACAAGCCTCACAAGCAGCAGAGGACTCCTGTCGTAGAATATATCCGAGCTGGCGTAACGTTACGGACGTGCTGCCCAAGGGCCGAAAGGTCATGAGGCGGCGCGAGTAAAACCTGACACCAGCGCGAATCAGTTGTCAGTAACAATCTGAACTACCCGTGTGGCTATGAGTCGACGCAGATCGTACTCGATGACATCGCGATTGACGTTAGACTCCACAAGTTATATGCAAGTCCTGCAGTCGATGAGCCCCTCGATCTATTCCAAGCTTGCATGTCGTATAATAATATTGCGCTGGCGCGTCAAGCGTGACCATCACTCGGGCGATTTCGTGACAGGGTGTAAGCGCATTCGCGGGCTCTGACTTTTTAGCCGGAGCCCCTATTTATTTAAATACATCGCACCATCTCAAGAGCCCCGATAGTTGCTTGTATTTTGAAATGTCACGCCCTTTGTGCTATCATATATAGCCGGGCCGTTTCGGACGTCTGCCTGGGAGCAATGCAAATCTGCTATCGGGTGCCGGTTTTGTCATTACAATGCCAATCATCTGCCCAACATTAGCCACTATTGCTAACTAATAAGATGGAAATTGTCTGATTTTCAATTTTCACTTCGTCTACCAAAGTGATTGTTTTTGCCTGAAAGTACTTAATTTGAACCTCCCTGTGTCCAACCCAACTCACCTCAACAGACTTCTTCGCAGAAATATCGGCAATCGAAGACCCTACAAAGACAGGTTTTATCCTGAAGATATCCGAAGCCTTATCAGACACATAAACTTCGATGACTCGCGGAGTAGTAGCATCCCCCTTCACTCTGACGACGGTGCATTCATACTTCTCATCAGGCGACGTCACTCTGTACTCGATCTCATGCCCCGCACTCCAGCTCGATTCAAAGTCGATCAATAGAGTGGAAAGCAATGCCATCGAAACGATCATCAAGACCCCAAGAACATGTAGCTTCGTTATCTTTATCATGATGATCTTTGCCAATGAACACTGGGCAGACGATATCAGTTCCGCGGGAAGCTCCAAGCGAATACTGCATCTTTGAAGACAGCCAGTGAACTACGTCTCAATCGTCTTCACACTCAAACTCCTTCCCTCAACAACCCAGCATCCATTAGACTGAGCCAATCAGGAGCATTCTGTCAAGGAACCTCAATCGCTCTTATGCTGAGGCCCCAATCACACTCATCCAGACTAGCCAGCTCCGCTGGGCAATCTCGCCCAGACACAGGGCAGCAAATCCGCCACACATCTCCGCAAATGATGAGACAAGCCAACACCGCCAAAGACAAATTCCCAATCTCGATACCAGCCACTACAAAGCCAGGCACAAGAAGGTCGACCAAATCATGTTGTGTGCTCTATCGTCCTTCCGCCAGGAGCTTGATTGTAACGCCATCCCGCAATAGAATCTCTTCCCCGCGAATACGCCTATCCTCAACAGAAACATGAACTTCGGAGTCTGACACCCAGACTACATGCAGTTCCTGCAAGTCTGGAACGACATGCACTCGATTCTTGATGTCTACATCCTCACCCGGAGATAGCAAGTGAATGCTGGTGTCATATCCATCGGTCGCCGATCCTGCTTGATCAGCAATGCAAAGAATGTGGGTTCCCCGTGGGGATACATGCTTGACTCTCGAATTCCAGTTCATTAGTGATCTGCCAACAGCATTGCATGCTGACTGGAACATCCACGGTGCAAGGGCAAGGAATACCAGGGCTGCCACAACAGTTTTCATGATTTTCATCTATCTCCGTCCGGATATATGGGATACGGCTTGAGTCCGCGATTTGCCATATCAATGGCTTCTTTATAAGCCTTATAACCTTTTCGAATCCAATATTGATCCAGAGGGTCATCACCGTAGGGCTCTTTGCCATACCATTTCCCCACTCCTTACTGCTGGTGCCAGCGGCGCTTTGAGCAATGCCTGCCCCCCGCAGAAGCGCTGGCAAAGGAATTCCTGCAGCAGCCCCAACTAGACCATAATGCCAATTCCCAAAATCCTCATAGGCCCATTGTTGCAGCTTGTCATCTTTACTCGCAACTTGCTTATAGTCCCACTGAGCACCATTATTTACCATCCTATAGAACCAATAATCTACGGTAACAGTTGAGCCCAATTGAAGTTTTTCAGATTATCTGCAGTGTTAATTGACCTTCGTACGTTTGCGATAATATCGACTCCTGGCGGTAAATATTTAGGAAACGGATTAGTAGGATTCTTGTTTAGATTCTTAGAGAAATATTCGTGTGTAATATTCTCGTATTCGCCGTCAATTTCTATAGCTGACTTCTTCTTGATGATAGTAGACCCTGCAGGGTTTTCCCGTCGGAACTGCTCCAGTTTACGACGGGTACTCACTCGTGGAAATCTATTGATCTCATCCACAGAGTCCAGCAACGGGTTCCCTGTCTGCTCTGCAGTCCGCGACGGAGCTGGCAGCCCTATCCGCTTATTCTTCCGATACTCGTCGTTCCAATCCTCGATAATGTCGTATTTGTTGTTTTCAGCAAGATGAATGGCTTGCTCTAGCCTCAAGGGAGAAACCACCGGCCCGCCGCCAAGCAGATAGGTCATAACGGATTTTCGCCGGTCCCCAGTCAGCCCAAGCTTACGATCAACGACAGCCATCGCCCCCTCGATCGTCTTAGGATCAGCCTTCCGCCTTTCCGTCACCGTCGGCGCCAAATACTGCGCAAAGGCTGGATGCATCTCATGCTTCGGCAAGACAGGACCGATAAACGGCACGAGATGTAGCCCATTGTCGCCCATATTCCCACCCGGCTATACAGCCCAGACGCTCTACTTCGTGAAGTTACAAGCTTCATTCCGTCTATGCGGTACTTCCGACTCCCCGTGTCAGCCAGCCCAGATAATGATCAGTTGCAGATTGTTGCTCTAAAGCGAATCTGAGCCGGCGCAACGTTTCGAACGTGGTGCCCAAGGGTTGAGAGATCATGAGGCAGTGCCGGTAAAACCTAACACCAGTGGTGAATCAGTTGTCAGCAACAACTGGAATTGCGGCATTGTCATCTGACCGTCCAATGCAGTTGAATCATATCTTTACTACAGGTCAGCGCGAAGGAGTTTACGTTGAGTTACTCTACTCAACTGCATAGCATTATGCAACAAGCGTCGATATTGTAAAACATCTGCTTGCGACTAAGCAACCATATTAATGACCAAGGCGTATACAGGTACCTGCCTCAAGCATCTGCCATCACTCTTAAAAATCATATTTGGGAGTACGCTTGGCCTTTAATTCTTTACGATGATCATAGCGCCACTGCATGGCGTGAAGAAAAACAACTCTCAAGAACTTAGATTCGATTTCGCCTAACTCCTTGATTTCCAGCTTCCTTACCTTCAGGAACAAGCGCCACTCCAGTGCCACTCTATCTTGCCGAAAGGCACTGCCAGGAAGTTTGAAGTAAACAGCATTATTTTCGGAAAGCACAGTGATAAGCTTATTGCGCGCATCGTTTAATGAGCCGCTGTGCACCCCAGATTTCTTCCACAGATCCACTCCCCGAAAGAACATCGGCAGAGGAGCATGAAAAGCCCGAAGTTTTTGTTCATCACACAGCTCGCAAATACGCAGAAACTCATAGCTATCTTCGATGCTCGAATTCCCATCGAGAGCAGACATGCGATGCAAAAGATCAATGCGACCTGCCCGAAACAAATCATTAGGATACACAAGTCTTTCAAGCTCACACTGAGAATAGTACCAGGATGCTTCGTATTTCTGCTGCAAGAATTCCAGCTCACTACCAATCGGTTCTTCCTTACTCCATATTATTCCGACAGAGCTTTCATCGTATTTCATCATTTCTTAAATTTGCGCCACAACATAATCGGGCGGTCTCCATTGTTGTCAAGTTTCAACCATTCATCTACATATTTAGAAGCTAATATTTTGTTGAAAGTTGATCGCGACATGCGATTCGCATTGATGACGCTTGTTGGACTCATGCCATGTTTGCCTGAAGCCACTCGACTATTCACACGAGAAACTGCTACATCTTCGGATGTATCAACGAAGGCTACACGCACACGATAGTTATGTTTTTCCTTGAAATGCTTAATCGCATCGATCAATTGTTCGACATTTGTTCCAAGAGTCGGTCGGACAACATTATAGCCTGCTTCAGCAGCCATGTAAGCAAGTTTCTTGCTCATACCAGCAACTTCCGGATGTGTAGCTTTTTCCAAACCAGCGTAGAGATTGGCGTCAGGAAGTTGGTTTCTAAAATAATCTGGGTCGACAAGAACCCCGCTTGTTTCAGGAATAGTTCCCTGCTCAAGAACGAAATTTTTTCCGCTTCCTGGTCCTCCGATGATAAAGAGTACTTCCTTTTCTGAATCTCCACGATATCCTTCAAAACTCTCACGAATCATCTGACCTCTCATTGAGACTCGTCGTCGGTCATTCAATTTATCAGTAGTGAACCCTGGGTCCCTAAGCTTGAAAAGCTTTGAATCCCGCGTAGCTGGTCGTGAATATTCTAAATACGGTAGCTTAATAAGTGTCCGACCGACTTGAAATACTTTAACGTTATTATCAAGCATGTGTTGCAAGTTTTTAGTAACTTCCCAACTTACCTTGAGGGTATTGAATGCCTTGTCTAGCACTAGCTTAACTTCAGGCACGTCCAATTTGAACTTGCCTGCGTTTCTTTCCAGCAGTTGTTGTGACCATTGAACTTTCGTGGAACCCTTGACGATCGCGCTCCTTGCGACATGCATTCCACCGAAAGCAAGAAGCAGCTGACTGGCTAAACCTACAGACCTATCTCCCCATTCAAGCTTCTTCCCGTCTTCATCAACACCAGTCAAGTATTGAGTGGTAAAGATCGACTTCAGTTGCGCGGAGCCAGACTGAGCAATGGAGTCAAGCAATGTCTTTCCAGTAGTGTGCTGGATCTTCCGCGCTTCCGTGAAGGTATCGGGTGCGAGGTTCAGCAGTTGCTGAGTGCCTGCCTTTGCAATGACACCACTTGCGGTGTTTGTCTTGGACAAAAACTCAGCCCCTTTTGCCCCGGCACCTAAGAGCTTGCTGCCGGCTTGCCCAGCAGCGCCAAAGCGACTGAGAAGCCGCCCACTTCCTTGCAGAGCAGGACCCAGTCCCAAGGTCAGACCATACTGTATTCCCCCATCAGCAATAAGTCTCGCTACCTTTTCAAACTCAGTAATCTCAGAATCTTTACGACGATCATAGCCACTGGTAATGACGGATGTCGGTCTGGACACAGCGTCCCAAGCGTATCGCCAGCCAGTCTCAAGCGACCCGAGGTGTGCAAGATCGGGGTGTCTCTCCATGGTTTTCTTCTGGATGCCTTCGCTAAAGCTACTGACGCCGTCAAAGTTTCCAGCCTTCTCAGCCACCTCGATAGCCCGCTCCGTAATGCCGCGATACTTCGAACCTTCTTGGAGATTTACTGCGCCAGCTGCGCCTGCGACCTTACGCAGAGCGGGAAATGTCTTCTTGGCGCCAAGTATCCGAATGAGATGGCTGGGCAATATCCCAGTTCGACGATGGATGTCATTGATGGCTTCATCGAAGGTCGAAGATCCTCCGCCCCACTTCTCCACCCTCGAAGCACCGGCTTGATTCTTACTCTGAGAAGCGATCATGGTCTCACTGATCAATTGATCGATTCGGTATCCGCTCTCAATCAGCTTCTGCATGAACCACTCTGAGTCTGTATGTGCACGAACGAGAGGATTCGTATTCTTCAGCGAAGCAAATCCCTCAGTTTCGGCCCTCCTAAGCACTTCGTCAAATACTTCTGGCGTAATGCTATTCCTACCGCCGTAGCTGAAGAGAGCATCCTTGATGATTTGCCTCTCGCGTTTTGGTAATCCAGGGTAGTTGGTGTCAATTCTACGCATCGCCGACTCTAATGAGGTCGTTCTCGCCCGACGCTCGCGCTCTTCCTTTCGATCAATCGATTCAAACCTCCTTCGTATCGTTCCTCGCGGCCTGCCAGCAGCCTCATCAATTCCGTCCAACAGCGGATTCCCCTCCTGCTCTGCAGTCCGCGACGGAGCAGGCAGCCCTATCCGCTTATTCTTCCGATACTCGTCGTTCCAATCCTCGATAATGTCGTATTTGTTGTTTTCAGCAAGATGAATGGCTTGCTCTAGCCTCAAGGGAGAAACCACCGGCCCGCCGCCAAGCAGATAGGTCATAACGGATTTTCGCCGGTCCCCAGTCAGCCCAAGCTTACGATCAACGACAGCCATCGCCCCCTCGATCGTCTTAGGATCAGCCTTCCGCCTTTCCGTCACCGTCGGCGCCAAATACTGCGCAAAGGCTGGATGCATCTCATGCTTCGGCAAGACAGGACCGATAAACGGCTTTGACTGGCCTGCACCCCCAGGCCGACGATTATTCACATTTGGCATAGCAACTCTCCTTACAAATTCTCAAATCAACCTGGGGTCGGCCCCTTCCCTCAACAACCCAGCATCCGTTAGACTCAAGCAGTCAGGAGCACCCGATGAAGAAAGTCCTCATCGCCTTATCGCTGGTCATAGCCGCGCTCGCACTCGCCCAAACTGGCCCGCTTGGCAACCTCGCCCAAGCCCAGGAAGGTCAAAGCCGCCGTGCAACCTCGTCATTCCGAGAAGGCAAAGATGGCAAATACGACTCAAAGGCCTTCCCAAAGGGTGACCTCGAAGAGAAGTCAAACTGGGATAACTTCCGAGTCCAGCCAGGTCAAACCCACGTCCTCATGAACGAGCAAGGCCCCGGAGTGATCACCCACATGTGGATGACCTTCCTCGGCCCCGAGCCCCAAAACTGGGCACCGAAAGGCTCTGCCAACCACCAAGAAATGCTCCTCAGAATCTACTGGGACGGCAATCCAAAACCTGCGGTCGAAGCCCCTATCGGCGACTTCTTCGCAAACTCCTTCGGCAAGCGCAGCTCCGTCGTCAGCCTTCCAGTCATCGTCGAAGACGCCGACTCTTACAACTGCTTCTGGAATATGCCTTTCAAAAAGTCGGCAAAGGTCGAAATCGTCAACCAGAGCGACAAGCCCATCAACTTGCTCTACTACAACATCGACTGGATCAAGAAGAAATCAATCTCCGCCGACACGCCCTACTTTTATGCTCAGTACCGACAGGAATATCCAGTCCAGCACGGCAAGGACTACACGGTTCTTGAAACCAAAGGCAAAGGCCACTTCGTCGGTGCGGTTCTCTCTGTCCGCACCCGTTCACCCTCATGGTTCGGCGAGGGCGACGAGAAGATCTACATCGATGGCGAAGAGCATCCATCCATCTGGGGCACAGGCACTGAAGACTACTTCCTCTCCGCCTGGGGGCTCAAAACCACCAGCACGCCATACTTCGGCGTGCCCTATTTCGATCAATGGGGCATCGTCGGTGGGCACACCAGCGCCTACCGCTGGCACATCAACGACCCGATCGTCTTCGAAAAGGGCGTCAAAGTCACCTTCGAACACTTCGGCTGGATGTCCCCTGACGAGAACGCCGATTACAAAACCAACAGCTGGAATGAGCGCGAAGACGACTACTCAAGCGTCGCCTTCTGGTATCAAGCCGGTCCATCAACATTTACCGCACGCGCCCCATCCGGGCCCGAGCGCAAACTCCCTTCCCTGGAAAGAGTGACCTCCTACGCCCGAAATTTCACGGACGCCACGTACCACGGAGTCGGCAGTGCCACTACCCAACAGCTCGACCTCTACGACGGTCCCCAACTCCTCTACATGCCGCCAAAGGGAGCTATCGAACGTGCCGAGAACTCCCTGCCCCCTAATGATCGAGGCAGAAGTGCTGGGGATGAGGGTGTAGATGCTTCCAAAGCCAATAGCCCAACGCCAAACGCCAACTCCGCCTGGCTCGAAATCCCAATCACCGTCACGAAAAAGGAACCCCTCCGCCTGGTTCTGAATATGACCACATCCTACGACTTCGGCCAATATCAGGCCTATCTCGTGGGCCCCATAACAACTCAACTCCGCCCAACCCCTGTCAAACTCGGCGGCACGATCGACCTCTACTCAAAAGACATCGCCAACACAGAAGTCCACCTTCTCGACTTTTGGCCAGAAGCCGGCACCTACATCCTCAGACTGGAATGTGTCGGCAAAAACCCATTCTCAACAGGCTATTACCTCGGCATCGAATCCGTCCGTCTCCGAGAACGCCGCCCCCGCGTTTTCCAATTCGGCCACGACAAAGACAAAGACTGGCGAAAAAATCCTATTCTATATGGATAGATGAATCTGGCATCTCAACAAAAGCACGGCAGTTGCACGGAATCGTCCCATTCCACAAAGCATGCGCAATTGTGATACGTCTACTGTCATGATAATTGACCAAAGACTTAAAGCACAAACGAGCTTCCGCAGGGTGGCGCACTACTGATGCGTGTAATTGCTCAGCCCGTAAACCATGTTTTGCGCATATACTATTTACAAGTATCCAAAATTCCAAGTCGTCGAAGCTTGTTACGTTGACAACACTGTTGAATACCATGAATGGAAGGCCTCCCAAGGTTGATTCCGGAAGTTTGGCGGCCAATTCCGAAGCAACCACACGGAGAATATGAATAGAGGGAACTTCCTCTCCATTCATCAGATTGAGTTCCAGCAACATTCGTTCGTCTTTCCAATATCTTTCTATGTTCGATGAAACACGCCATTGCTCGCCGGACTTACAGAAGAGTGATTTCCATTGTCGATTCTTAACAGTCTGACTTATGTAACTAAATAATGATTCGTATGGATCAGGCTGTCTTTTTAGAAAAGCTGCATTATATTCTTCTTTAATAAGAGTAACCCATCTCGCATCACGTTCTGGGTTGTTCGGATCGCCTTCAAGCCAATATCGTCTCAGGTCGTCTTCCTCGTATCTTTCATCAAATTTCGGGCGGATGAAACGCATTCCTTTAGGGCTCCACTGTTCTTCGCAAGTACTAAATCCATTAGTCTTGTGCTCAGGACCGATCACAGATTGCTTTCGATAGAACACACTTTGAACAGAGTTTGCAACGAATTCTGCGATAACTCTCAGAACGAAGTAGATTCCAAATAACGGCGCAAATACCCAAAAGAGCACTTGCTTTACCGTACCTATGGTCATTCTGACCACTCTTTTACAATTATTTTCCATGTTCAATCGAAGATTGCCTACGTTGCGAAGCTCTCATAGACATCTGATCATAAATGCCTGCAATCTCCTTCGCATGTTTGCCATATCTCATTTTGAATAAATGTCTTTCATAAGATATTAGCAACTTGTAAACTGCTTTCATCAGACGGCTGTTCTTAGAATTCAACACTGCCTGCATATATCGAGTGAGCATTACATGGTCTTCAGCCATATGAGCCCACCACTCGCTTACACTCTCGATCCTATGCGCGTCTATTATCTTTCGGGTCGCTCTATCCAGCCGCTTGTTTATCAATTTCCCTCGTTGCTCCCCTAGACTTACAGCGATCATTTCCACCTCCTTAGGTGACAGGAGATGCTCGTAATCATGTGCCATCTCATGCGCGAATGTCTTCGCAAAGGGTTGTCCGTGTTCTTTTGCGGCCTTCACCGAAAGATAGATCGAACGACTAGACCCTGGAAGCTTACCGTTGCCTGCTGGTACTTCGAAAGGAGCATATCCTGTCCATAGTCCCCTTTGCTTGCCTCCGCTGTGCGTTGACAGACGGTCAACGAGAACTAGAAAGTGATTCTCGAGAACCTCTTCAGACATTTCCTCGATCATGTTCCTTAATACCGCCAGGTCGATTTCTTTGGCTTGCGACATCGGAGCAAACATGTCGCCCATCTGACCGTCGATAAACTCCAGCATCGCTTCACGACCCGAGACTCCCTGTTCTCTAATTTTGCCCATAGCGTAGTGTGGTTCGAACTTTTCATCAGCATAGATGAGCCGGCCCTCGGGGTCAATATCGATACGGTTGTCGCCATCATCGTACTTAGCTGATTTTACTGGACGTGCATCTCCGTGATCATCTTTTCCTGCCCACTCATTCCAACGGGCTTCAAGCGCCTTGCGTTGCTTTTTTGAAACGCCAAGCTCCTTTACAAGCGCGTCAAATCGAGACCTATCTTTTTGCCTAACTGATTCAATCAGCTCTTGCCAGATAAACTTTGAGTTCGCACTGAACTTTCTCTCCGCCGTCGAGTTGCGGATGATTCTGTTAACCGACTCAAATGGAAAACTCTCAGCAGTACTATGGCTCGCCTGCGTTGGTCGGGAGCCAGGCATAGTTATCTGGCTTCCTGCCTCTTTCTCGCTCTTGGAAAGCTCTCTGGCCTGCCTTCGCACGAGAGACATATCCGGAAGCCGAGCCTTGCCTGACTCAAGCATTGCAAGAGACCCATTGTAGAATCGCTCAGCATCTGCCGCTGACACACGAAAGTTCTTCTGGATATCCGCAACAGCACGGTTTCGGGGCCTCAAAGAACGGAGTCCCTGATAGGCCCCGTATCCCATCATCCCAGCGTTGATGATGGCAAGTGACTTGTCCTCCCACGTCGCCCCCGGCTCCCAGAAAGCCTGGATTGGGTTCAGACTCTTAAGCCCTGCCCCAATGCCATCGGTATACGTTTCTACAGCCGCATTGGCAACCATGGGGGCACTCATCGCAATAGCGGCAGAGCGTGCAGCAAAGCTTGTACCGCCGGTCAGGGCGCCGATGGCCATTTGGCCTCCGATGTCCGCTAAACCAGCAAGGAACCGGCCGCCCTCAGGTGCATAGGTCTGAAACTCCTTGGGTGTGATCCCCGCAAGCGCAGCGTCGATCGTACTGACTGGAGCAGTAATCGCTGAAATCACCCAGTCCTCCCAGCCCATCCGTTGTAGCTCTGCTTGCCGAGCGAGCTCTCCTACTTGAGCGTAAGCATCCGCAGACATCCGTGAATACCGCTCAATCTGATTCTGCAGAGCATAGAGCTCAGGCATTCTCTCCCGGCCAACGAGCCCCTTTCGCATCTTCCCAAGAATGATCGCAAGCTTCGTGGCATGGACTTTTGCATTGCGTGCAAATTGGTAAGCGGCCCGGGTGTTTAGGTCGCTAAGAGTCTTGCCTACCCCTCCTTTCGGCACCTGTACTTTCTGTTCCGCAGCACGAACTGATTTCTTTTCCGGCTCGGGCTCACCAAAGATCTCGGCAATCGTTTGTGGGGCTGGGCCATCAACATCAATAGAAGCTTGGGCATCCCTGCTGATCTTCTTGAAGGTGTTGAGTGTATGACTTGAGCTCTGAGGAGTGCCCAGAGGAGAATTGACAGCCTTCGGCTTAGAAATGCCAGCAAAAGGCAAGGTTGGTGAAGACTGCCTCGGACCGATCACCTGGGCTGAAGACTTTGAATTGCTTCCCTTAGCCTGACCGTTATTGTGAACGAGCAGCTTCGGCACATCAGTCGCGGAAACACCAAGTGCCTTGGCAATCTCATCAGTGACGGAAAGCCAGTCGGCAGTGCTGCTGTCAGCCATTCTCACAGTTCGCGATTCAAGATACTTACGACCCTTGCCGAGTCCAGCCGCCGTTTCTGACTGATAATCCCGAAGATCAAGATTCGCGCTATTGAGCTTCAAGCCCAGCTGAAAGTCAGAACTCCGCGTGACTTCAAGGTATTGCTGATATCGTTGCCTTTCCGCCTGAGTGGCTCGATAAAGTGGATCGCTGTTGAACAGGTTCAAGTTGCCGTACACATTCGCCAACTCACGCCGCTGAATCGCAGCGGACTTTCCATTACTCTCCAGATGCTTGATCTGCTCTTCAAGCCACTCCTTCTGCCTTCTAAGTTTCCACTCAGCCTTCGTCATTAGCGACGGAAACTTCTTGCGCAGATCGCGATAAGCCTGCGTTGGCGTAATCCCACCCAAACCAGCCGCAGTAGCTCCAACAATAGAAGTAGTCATAAGATTCACCAGTCCAAAATCAAAAGCAGGCAGGAAGCTCGTTCCTGCCTGCTGAACAAATCGAAAAAGCTCTGCTTAGTTGCCTGCGCCTTTAATCACCTGCCAATCCGGATTCAAACTCGCGTTTGCAATCAGACACACAAACCCGTTCCGCTGCCCCGCCGCATTCCGAGTGATAATCTTCGCCTGCGCGACCATGCTGCAAAGCTCCCGATAGGAGGAAGCCTCCTCAAACGTCACCCCAGCAACACCGTCACCCCGAACGCCCTCAGGATCGCTATTGATCGCTTTGCAGATCGAGCCGTTCGCAAGCCCAAACTGCTTCAGATACCGCGACCCCTCATAGCGCAATGCAGTCGAAGGCGGCAAACCCCATTCCGGCAACCTTCGCCTCAGGTTCTCGTAGTAATGCTGCAGGCGCCAAACGTGCGCCGCAGCCTTCTCAAAGTCCTCACCTGCCAAGAGCCAATCCGTCCGCCTCAAACCAAGCCGAAACAAAGTCAGCCCACGATCAGCCCAAGTCACTACCATCCGCCGGCTCTTCTCAACCACCAGCATCCTGCCCGCTTCACTCGCCTCCCACCACTCCCGCGCAAACTCCCGCAAATACTCAAACTGAGGAAAATCCTGCTCCTCACCGGCCGCCTCATTCCATGTCTGCAACTGGCACAAGAACCCCCAGGCGCTCTCAAAGCAAGGCTCAGCAAACGGCTCCGGCCAAAGACAAGTAAGCTTTCCGCCCTCATCAGATGCTGCCTCAGCCTCTGCCTTGGCAGTCCTTAGCCGCTCGTCGTCAAAGCCAACCCTTCGCAACTGGTCAAACGCACGCATGCGCTCAGCCGGAGTCTTCCCATCGAGCGCAATCTCACGCAAAGCCGGCAACGCCTCGATCATCGCCTCCTCCGCCAACCGCTTTAGCCCCTGTTTCCGCCTAACAGCCACAAACTCCCCGCTTAAAGACCAATAGTCACTATTCCAAAATCAGCAATCATCAATTCCCAATCACTCTCATCCCATCGCCTGCCGAAACGCCTCGTCCAGCTCCCACTCCGCCGCAAATCGCCGGGTCTCTTCCCGCAACTCACGGTACGGATCACGAAACAAATCAGCCAAGCTCAGCTTCCTAGATCGATCAATCCACTTGTAGATCAGACCAGATGCGGCCATGACGAACGCCTCAACCTCTTCACCGAAAGAAGCCATCTCTACAGACTTCTGTGCGATCGCTGCCGAAAACATCGCAATGCGTTGCGCATCCTTATTAGCCGACGGCAACCGCCGAAACACATATTCAATATCCATAACGCTACACTCCTGTAACGGAAACACCGAGAGCCGCCGTTGCCCCTGTAACAGCTCCCGCTACCCAGCGCTTCAGCGCCAGCCCCCACTCAAACTTGCCCTCAGCCTTCGCCCATGCGTTCACATCAACCACAGCTGCACTCAACAACCCGGCCAACGCCCCAACAACCGCTCTCCTCAAACCGTCACTCATTTCACACCTCCAAAGCAAAAAGGCCGCCCAAAGGCGGCCCAATACTTTACATTTACACAGTCAATGACTGCGATCTCCATAAATTGGCGTCTCAGATGCGCGCGACCTAATCATCGACAACAAACCTGCGCGAACAAGGCCAATCGCTGGTCATACCCAGACCCCGCGTTCCTTCGTACACCTCTTCCGTCAGGACTGCTCTGTACAGCGCACGTGCTACTTTACACAGCTTCAGGGAGCACAACACATCGATTGCCTTCCTTAGGATTTTCGGTTCGTACCGGTTTTCCAAACACCACTGTCTGGATTGCACAATCCATTCAGTTAGCTTGCGCTTGTTCAGCAGAAAGACCAGCTTGAACTTCGGACAAGGCGAGCGTCGATGTGCTGGCGGCGTGCCAATATACCAGCGAGATCGAATCAGCTCTTTCCCATACCCTTCAGACTTGCATAAACCCCTTTCAAGGGGCGTTTTCTTGCGGCGTGTTCCCATGTCTCTCATCTGCCAGCCAAGACCAGGCTATGACGGAATGATTTAACTCTACACATGTGCCTCCCACGCCCAAAACAGATTGCGCAATCCACGAGGGCCTCGAAGACCATAGCCTCTTCAGGTTTACATTGTCCCTGCGCTCCAAGCGATGCGTGACTCTTGCCGCACCGCATTGAGTGGGTTCCAGACCCAATCAGATGATGGGGTACATCACACTGTCGTAGAATATTGTACACTGATTCTCACGGACCACTCGGCCCCGCAATCATAGACAGATGCCAAATTCAAAGCATAGATTCTATAATCTTGGCTACCCCGGTCTTGTTGCGATGACAAGAGACATCCTCAGTAGCTTTCGAACTTGGAAGTCCTTCGAGAGAGCACAGGGGAGATTTCTCGATGCTTATATTGATTGGGTAGGGCATGCAGACTCTGAGAGAGCTCAGAAAGGAGATCGATGGCTGGTCAGTTGTATCCGATCTTGCCGAATCCGCGAGGCTGATCTGCAACGCATTTCTCATCGATACAGCGAGATTACAGAGAGCGGAGACAGCTTACTTACCGTATTCACTTGTCGAATCAAACCAAACCATTTACAATTATTTAAGAAGCTACTGAACGAGTTTCTCGACAATGAACTGATCATTATCGATGAAAATATTCTTGAAGCTTATACACTGAATCCGCTCTATTCAGAGAGCATTTACCCCTATACTGAATTGATTTCGCTGTACAGCAATTCGCTTAAAACGACACAGCGAAACTCCGATACGTTCATTTATCCATTCGGGCGTGACGTGGGATATTTTCCCACTCCTATTCTAATCAATATTATTGGATCACGTCGCAAAACATACGAACTCAATAGGATAGATCACAACCTAGCCTTGGCGATCGTGTATGAAAGATATTACGCAGTGTTTCATGCACCAACTAAGACATGGGATGCATATTTCTCCTTGCCTTTAGAGGAAATAGCATTTACAGAAATCAAGCAAATGCAATTAGCTCTACCTGACTGCACATACGGCATCGTCGAACTTCAAGCTACTCTTAAAGCGGAGTTAGTACACATGAAACTGCTCGCCCACACCCAAGCTCAAACACCCATAATTGAGATAGACTCACCTAATTCCACGTTAATTGTCAAAGAATGGGGAGGGTACAATTTCGTATTTTACCCTCTACATCGAAAGAAAGATGAGCAAATCGTACTTGCAAAAAACCGATCCACGATACTGATTGACAATTCTGACAGCTACGACTGGCACCAAGCAGGAACAGAGCAAATTACTCTTACTTTTTGACCAAGTCGCGAATACTGAATGAATTATCGTTCAATGTACCGGTATTTAGCACGTCGCACAAAGGGATTCTACAAACTTGATTAGACTTGAGCTTTAGCGAATGACAGTCATTTCTCTCTGAAAGCCCAGTACCCAGCGGCCTCACAAAAACTGCATCCGACCATGCTCCTGCCAGGGAGTGTAGTCCTTCCCTCCAGGAAGGTGCCCGCCCAAAAGCTCATCGAACTTTGCACGCACCTCCTGAGGAATCTTGTTCTCCAGAGGACTCCCCTTCAGTTGCACGTAGATTTCGCGCAACCAAATTCGAAAGTTTCGGAACGCTGACTCGAGGCGAGAGTTCGGTGCTTTGCCCTCCCGAACATACCTCTCAAAGTGTCGCACAAACTGCTCGATCGCAGGCACGTCGATCTTGTCAAACCCCATAGCGCGGGCCATAGAGATCTTCTCTCCATGATCAAGCACCTCAAACATAAAGTGCCCAACCGCCTCATGCAGGATGGTAGAAGCATCCGCCTTGCCCTTAGTAAAGAACAGCCTAACCCTGGATGCGCTTTGGGCAGTTGGCGGACGATACTGAAAAGCCCCCTTTATTCCTCCTTCCGAAGCTTGGAAGCGAGTTCTTCCTTGAATGAAGGCGTCGCTGGGTAAGGATTCTCCCAATTCTTCACTAGACTTCCGTCCGGTTGCAACCCGATCAGCTTCCCCACCTCCGGATAATCCGCGTAAAAGCCCGCTCTCACCGTCTTTCTTGACCTCGCGTAAAGCCAGCGGAGATATTTCACCATGTGGTAATCCATATTCGAGATCTCGTACTCTCTCCTTCCTTGCATAGGCGATGCCCCCTTTTCTCTCAAGTTTGAATTTAACAGCATTATAGCGTTGCGCAGGCGACATCATTGACCAGCGTTCTGGATTACGAATCATGAGCTCATCTGCCACGCTCCGGTATGTGTCGTTGAAGAGCTCTACGAAGGGCACTCTGCCCGTGAGACCAATATTAAGTCCTGGTATGCCCCATCTATAAGATGGATGTACTAAGTCTCTTATGTTCTCAGGGGAACGGTCAGGATCGACGACGAACAATCCCATGATATCGCCTGTATCATGATTTATCAAATGCTGATCCGTCAGCAACTGGGCGACTCGGTGATAGTCTGGAAAGAATGGATTGTTCTCTGCAAAGGCTTCTCGCAAGAACTCATTCCTCTTTAGAAATGAGCTCTTGTCTGGATGCAAAATATCATTCAATTCTGCAATACCATCAATTCCGCTAAAGGGGCGCCTCAGGAATGCTCGTCTTCTATTGGTAACATCTATTGCGGCATTGAGGTAGTCGACCACCCGGCTTTCCTTTGCTCCGTTCAGAACCGCTTGCTGAGCATGTTCGAACAGTGCGCGGTTGCCATGACTGCCCAAAACTGAGTATGGATTCCCAGCTACTTCAGCAACTATCCCTTTGGATTTGCTACTTGCCCTAAGCAACTGAGACACAGCCCCGTTGCCTTGGTTTGCCCATGAGTAAATTCCGTCACGTGGATCATAGAAATCAGGACGGCTAATGGCAAATAGCGGACCGCCATGCGCTCGGAACGTTGTACCACTATCTGGATCGTGATAAATATCGTTCATAGCTCTATCTGCGATAGTGAAGGCAACCGGAAACTGATCAGGAAACTCTCTTAAAATCTTGTCCAGAACATCGCCAGTCACATATGGCCTGGTTTCAGCAGTTCGCAATTCAGAAATTCCGTAAGGATCATAGCCAGATTGATGCAATGCTCCAACCGGAACCCCAGCCGCCTCAACTGCCTTTGCTACCCACTTCTCGCCATACTTTTTGATCGCTTGATCGACGCTGATGCCTATCCTTGCAGCGCGACTCTGCATGATCATCCCGATCATCTCCGTAGAAGACCTAGCAGCCTTGCGTGCTCCTTTTACTTCAGCATCTCCTGCTGATCGCACAAGTTGCCTCTCGATGTGGTTCAGAGTCCGCTCCGCGATGTGCGAGCCCGTGCCATACCTTCCGCCTCGAGAATCGGCAGTTTTTGGACGTTGCTTTCCTAAAGGCTTGCTGAGCACACCTCTTACTTCCCCAACCGCCTTATCAAGCATGCCCTTTAACACCGGCACATCAACCTTGTACTGCCGTGCCTTTGCTTCCAGCCACTCCTTTGGCCAGCGAACATTCACATTCCCAGCCTTCAGAGCCTGATGAGTCATCCCAGCAGCACCAACCAGAGCCAAGAACTGCTGAGCTCCCCCTACAACCCGATCGCCCCACTTGATCGGATTCCCGTTCTCATCGACTCCCGTCAGATACTTGGTAGAGACAAGCTCCTTCAGCTGCCCAACCCCAGCCTCGCCAAACGCCTTAAGAAAGTCCTTGCCCGTAGTGTTCTGATCGATACGCGACTGAATGACCGTGTCAGGGATCATTCCCCCAATCTGCTGAGCGCCGCCCTTCAGCAAAGTGCCGCCTACGGTCGTCGGGTTTGTGAAGGCACCGAAGCGAGACGCACCCTTCTCCAGTAGACTGCCAACCTTCGGAACCGCGCTTAGCCCCTTGCTGGCAGCGGTAAAGAGCTTCCCCGTAGCTCCGGTGACCGCCGACTGCATCAGGAAATTCATACCAAAGCGAAGAACCTTCTCCCACTCTTCCAGCTCCTCAGGACTGCGCGGGTCAACGGAGCTAAGCAGAGTCCCGGTTGGATCGTTAAAGCCCTGGGAAATGTATCGCCAGCCAGCCTCACCATCCCCAATCAGGTGCAGGTCGCGATTGTTGCGAATGGTGTGTTTCCGCACACCTGTAAAGAAATCATTCCCAAGCGTGCCCCGCTGTTCGCCATAGGCAAGCGCACGGTCAGAAATGCCCCGATTGTTCTCACCCGCAAATTGCTCCGCAGCAATCTCCTTAAGCAGTCCATAGATCCCCTTGAGAGACGACTTGCCTGCAAATAGCTTTTGGAGTTCGCCGGTAGAGAACCCCGTTCTCTTGGAAAGGTCAATAAGGGCATCGCCATAAAGCACAGACTGCCCCTTAGCATTCATCACGAGCATGGCTTCGCTCACGCCTGCATTGCGTGTGGAATGCGCGCCTTGCAGGAGATGCCCAACGTGAAATCCCGCTTTCAGAACAGTCTCGACAAGTGCCTTCGGATCGCGAAGGGCACCATTGGTGGCCCCAACAGACCGAAGCGCGCTGTATTTTCCCGCCTTCGCACCCTGAATCGCATCGATCACCGCTTGTCGCGGCACATTGTCCTTTCCGCCTGCACCTTCCAAGAAGATGCGCACTGCCCTCTCTTCACCGGGCTTCATCTCCGGCACATTGCGCTTCACGGCAGCAAGCCCATGCTCCACCGTTCCGGGTCGTTGCAATCGTGCGAGGCGTTCCTGCTCCTCTGCCTGCTTCTTCTGGTAAGCCTGCAATGTTTTCGTAGAAGGCGCAGCAACTGCTTGACCGCCGCCTTGCGCCCACTTCGAGATACTATCGAGCCCGCCTATCAGCTTAGGCACATCCTGCGGACGAACGCCGAGTGCATCCCCAATACGCTTCGTAGCATCAATATATGTGGTTTCAGAACCGCCACGCGTACGCACATTCTGACTTGGAAACCCATGAATGCGCCCTTCGCGAGTAGCCTTGCCAAAGCTGGAAACGTCGATATCGTGGCCTGCTCCAGCTCCGTGGATTCCGGCCTGGATATCGCGGTACTCCTGGTACTTCGCGATCTCACTCTGCGAAGCTTTATAGAGAGGATTGCTGCTGAATTTCCTCAACTCCGCATAGACCATAGCCAACTCTTTGCGTTCGCTTTGCCCTCTGCCCTGCGGTTCAAGGATCTTAATAAGTTGCTCCAGACGACCCTTCCTCGTGCGAAGCTTCGTTTCATAGGAAGTTCGCAAGGAAGGAAATCTTTGTCGAAGCTTAAGAAATTCCTCATTGTCGATATCCAACCCATTGCCAATTCGCGCTCCAAAGCGTGCGCCTTCAAATGCACCTGCCATCACACACACCTCACTTAGCCAATCGTTCAACCATGTCTCGAATCGCGCGCGTCTGCTCTTCCGTGCGCACTGCCCGCTCTCGCACATCCCGCAAGAGGTCTTCAAATCTTCCGAGTCGCTCCTCAAGCTGCCCAATCTTCGCTTTCGCCTCTTCCTGGCCCGCCCGCATACTCGTGTAAGTCGCACCAATTCCAAAAGCCGCCGAAATCACCGCCAGGCCAACCGTCCAAAAGAACGGCCCATAAGTCACCACTTTTTCTAATTTCTTGCTCTCTGCTGAAGTCATCAAATCACCCCTGAGCCACACGCAACCCGGTATCCTCCCAGGCAACATGGCAGACCGTCTTAACTGGGCCATCATCGCTACCGGCTCCATCGCCCACGCCTTCGCAAAAGGATTGAAGGCTTCCAAAACCGGAACGCTCCAAGCCGTAGGCTCGCGAACAATCGACAAAGCGGCTGAATTTGCCAGCCAGCATGGCGGCACGCCATACGCCTCCTACCAGGAAGCCATCGAAGACCCGAAAGTCGATGCGGTCTACGTCGCCACCCCTCATGCCATGCATGCGGAATGGACCATCAAAGCAGCACAGGCAGGCAAAGCAGTCCTGTGCGAAAAACCGTTTACACTAAACGCAATCGAAGCCGAACACGCCCTCAAAGAAGTCAAGGAAAGCGGCGTATTCTTCATGGAGGCTTTCATGTACCGATGCGCGCCTCAAACTCGCAAGCTTGTTGAACTCCTCGGCGAAAGCGCCATCGGCAAAGTCTGCAGCATCAATTCCGAATTTTCATTCCATGCCGGACACGACTGGACAAACTTCCGGGCAACCAATGAAGGCGGTGGAGGCGGCCTCATGGACGTCGGAGCCTACTGCGTATCATTCTCTCGGCTGGTTGCAGGCTGCGAACCCGACCGAAGCGAGTTCACCGCCCACCTCGGCGAAAAGGGCTACGACGAATGGGGCACCGGCATTCTCCATTTCCCGAACGACATCACAGCGATGTTCGGCTCTGGAATCCACCTCAGCATGAAGAACGACGCGCGCATCTACGGTAGCGAAGGCTGGATTCACATCTCAAGTCCTTGGATCTGCACTCCCGACTCCGAACTCACCCTCTATCGCAAATGCACAGACCCTGAAGTCTTCAAGCTCGGAATGCAGAATGCAGAACTCTATGCCGCCGAAGCGGACGCCGTCGCCCAGTTCATCGAAGCTAAAGAGTGCCCGTACATGAGTGTCACGGATACGATCGGTCAGATGCGAACACTCGATGCACTCCGAAAAAGCGCTGGCCTGCACTTCAAAGGAGAAATGCAAGCATGAGATACGGGCAAATCCCCCACCTCTCAAAGCCAGTGTCTAAGATCGTTGCAGGCACCGACTTTCTCCTTGGTCAGCCAAAGGAAATCTCGTTTGCATCCTACGACCTTTTTTGGAAATCAGGCGGTCGAGCGTTCGATTCAGCACACTGTTACGGCGACAACAGCCGTGTCTTTGGGGAATGGCTCAAGGCCAACGGAGTGGCTGGCGAAGCCGTATTGCTGGACAAGGGCTGTCATCCATACGGCTCACCGCGTGTCACACGCGAGCACATGCTCCAAGACATTACCGAAAACCATGAGCGCCTCGGCGTTAGCTATACAGATCTTTTTGTGCTCCACAGAGATAACCCTGAAGTCCCCGTCGGTGAGATCGTAGACTGGCTCAACGACTTTAAGACACAGGGGCTTATCGGCGCATTCGGTGGTTCAAATTGGACTCACGAACGCATCGCGGAAGCCAATGCCTATGCTCAGCGAAGTGGGAAGCAGGGTTTCTCGCTGAACAATCCTAACCTTACGCTTGCCCACAATTCAGAGCCCCTTTGGGCTGGTTGTCTCACCATCGGCCCTGAAGGTCGATCCTGGCACCAAGAAAACCAAGTCCCTCTCTTTGCATGGTCCAGCATGGCCCGCGGTTACTTCGCCGACACAACTGACCCGGATGTCGTTCGTGCCTATGACAATGAAATCAGCCGCGCAAGAAAGGAGCGAGCAAAACAGCTGGGGAACGAAATGGGAGCGTCTGCAATGCAGATCGCTCTTGCCTGGGTTCTAAATCAACCCTTCCCAACCTTCGCCCTCGCCGGAATCCGAACCCAGGATCAAGCCAAAGAAGCAATCACCGCCGCCAATATCGATCTATCCATAGAGCAAGTGCTTTGGTTGGAACACGGCGAATAACACTGTGCAGACATCCCAGACCCAAAAAGCACCCCTCCCCTTGAGGGGAGGGACCTGTGAACGAAGTGAACAGAGGGAAAGGTGAAGCGCTCCACAAACCAAAAAGGCACCATTGCCAGATGCAATGATGCCCGCCTACAGAACTATCTTACGACAGAAAATCAGATTTCGATCACTTGTCACAAAGGCTTTTTCTCAAAGCATTTCCAACCTTTGCTTCTTGCCAGCCTCCACTGAAAGAACCGCAAAGCACGGTCCGCAATGTACCAATTCGGAATGCCAAATTTCGAGGCGACCTGCCCAACAGCTTCGGCTCCAAGCCCACGCACCCAACGATCAGTCTCAAAGGTAAACCGAAAGCTGGTTCTACCTGTCGGCATCTGCATCGTCTCGCCAGATTTCGGAAGTTCAATATCCTCCGTAAGCTCAACTTCTTCCCACCCCCAAACATACTTATCCCATAGCATCTTCTCCAGCCACGGAGCCTTAACAGACCGAATCTCTGAATCAATTTCAGCCGTGTCTAAAGCAAGCGCCTTCAGAGTCTCTTTGCCCGAATAAGAACCTCCAGGTGCCGGTCCAAGCACTTCGAGGTCAGCCGACTTCGGCAAAGCTGTGTCATCGCCCGAAATCGCCCGCACCCGCTTAACTAGGCCCCACCGCAAAAGCATCGCCTCAACGCTTGGCCGGTTATCGTCCACAAGCCACCTTCCGACTAGCAGCCCAGCTCTTCTCAAAGAGAGGATAGGGCCTATCTGTCCTATCTGTCCTATCTGTCCGAATCTGCAACGCGCAATCCAAAATCGGAAATGGTTTCATCCTTCAACCTCCCGACTCAAGAAAGCCACCTTGAAAGGTTGTAGCAGCTCCTCGATCGCCTCAAAGCCCTCGACCGCAAGCATCATGGCCACCTTAGGCTCAGCATCAGCATCCTGCTCTTCTAAGAGCCGCGCCGACGAGCAGCAGAAGATCTTCATAGCTCGCGTGACAGCCCCGATACCGTAGTGGTTCACGACCGGAGCCATCTTCACCAGAAGCTCTACCATCGAGTCCTCGCTCAGCTCAGCAGGCTGGTCATTGATAACAGACTGCCCGATCAACGCACCCTCCACGGTCTCAGCATCCGAATATCGTTCAACTCTCATAGCCATATCAAAAAAGGAAGGAGAGGCCTACGCCTCCCCGGCAAGAGCCCTCCGTCGCTCTTCCTGACGCTTCACAACATTCCCGATAGTATTGAAATGCACACCGAATCGGACAGCCAGTTCCTCTTTTGTAGCCTCGCCCCCCATGACCGCACGGTGGACATAAAGCTCTTCTTCCTTAGAAAGCTTGCGACGATTCGGATTAGCAGGTGTCTTAGCAACTGTGTTAGCCATGGTCACATATTACTTCACATTTTTTGAAAATGTGACAGAAAAAGTTGCACCAGATTGGAAAAATCTGTTACAATTCTGGCAATGGCAACCTATGGCGAGATGATAAAAATGGGGAGGAAAGCAAAGGGATGGACACAGCATGAACTGTCGGAGAAACTCGGCATTACAAGAGAGCGGCTGGCTCAGTACGAAGTCAACCGTTCCAAACCTCCGTTGCCGGTCTGGGAGAACATCGCGAAGATCCTAGATATCAGTATGAGTTCAGAGCAACCTTTTGTTGCCGAGCCGATCAACATCGGTGCTGAAGTTCCCGTCGCGCGCACGGGACAGCGGATGGTTCCAATTTATGGGGCGATTACTGCCGGACAGCCTTCATACAGCATCGCAGATGCGATCGAATACATCGAAATGCCGGAATGGGGCAGTTCATTTGAGCGCTGGGGAAGAATCATCACGGGAGAAAGCATGGCCCCAGAATTCGAAGAGGGAGACATCGCAATCTTCGAAAACCGGCGCTACGAAATTGGTCACGGAGTCCATGCATTCCACGACGGAGAAGACACATTCAAGGTCGTCCGTCAGATCGATGGCAAATATGAGCTATGGCCGATCAATCCGGAATATCAACCCATCGAAGCCGAAAACTGGAAAGTCAAAGGAGTCTGTATCCGCCGCATCCGCCGACAAGAGCGCGGGATCGTCGATACACGAGAATATCCATATGGTTTCGTGTGGAGATTCAGATAATGTGATTAATTCTCACATTATTGTGATTTTCTCATGGTAACATCCTGCCATGCGGACCAGAATAGTACGGAGGCTCCTGCCATGAGCCTTCTTCTCGAAAGATACTCGCGCGCAGAAGTCTTGGAAGCTTCCCTCGCCCTGATGTTCGAAGCAAGTCTGCTCGATTGTCCAATCGTAACCCGTGTTACAGCAGGTGGGCTCCTTACTCTCCTGATTGACCAGGGTGTCGTCAGCGGAAACGACAGGCCCATGAAAACCCCTCAATATCAAGAAATTGTTGACCTCGTCCTAAAGCAAAGCGATTCAGATCTGCCGCCGGCAATCGACTCCACACACGAGGAAGGCGAAATTGAATAATCGGTCTCCAAAGCCCAAACCCACGAATAGTCAAACGAGCACCACGGAGGGTCAGCTTGTTCCAAAGCTCACCGTGATCGTCCGCTTCAATCCTTCTATGAAGTGGTGGCAAGCCTCAATCATCGAGCAAATGCCCGGAGGCTTCACTAGGCCATATCGCGCATCATTAGCCAGCTTGATCGTTGCAGGCACTCACGCCCAATGCATCGCTCAAGTCGAGTCTGTGCTGGACTCGCTCGGCGTTGCCTGGAGTATCGAGGATGCTGGCAATAATTTAATAGCGCTATAGAAGAACATCCCTCTCTGTCCTATCCGACCTATCCGACCTATCCGGCCTATCCGACCTATCCCAGCTCCCACCAACCACAACTCAGGTACAATTTCACTCCAATCCGTGGGAGGCCGCAAGGCCGCCTGCACCACAGGTGATATAGATTGAGACAGAATATTAGAAAAAATCCGCGCTCGCCGCGGTATGTCGAAGTTGCCAAGAAGGTAGCCGGAGACACCCTCACCGACGTTACAGTTGCTCTGGACCTGGTTAAGGGCACTGCCTCTGCAAAATTTGTCGAGAGCGTTGACCTCGCTGTAAAGCTGGGCATCGATCCCCGGAAGAGCGATCAAAACGTCCGTGGCATCACCACACTCCCACACGGCACAGGCAAGAAGAAGCGCGTCGCAGTCCTCGCAAAAGGCGACGCCGCAAAGGAAGCCGAGCAGGCGGGCGCAGACCATGTCGGCGATGACGATCTCATCACAAGGATCCAGAATGGTTTCCGCGATTTCGATGTGGTGCTCGCAACCGAAGACATGGCTCCCAGCATCGGTAAGATCGGCCGCGTCCTCGGTCCGAAGACGCCAAACAAGCGAAACGGTACAGTGACGAACCAGATCGGGCAGGCCGTAAAAGAAATCAAGGCCGCTACGCGCGTCGAATACCGCGTCGACAAGGCTGGCATCGTTCACCTCGGAATCGGCAAAGTGGACTACACTCCTGAGCAGCTCCAAGAGAACTTCAAGGCCGCCATGGGTGCAATCGTCAAGGCGAAGCCCGCAACAGCAAAAGGCCGCTATGTCGTCAGTGTCACCGTGAGCTCCACCATGGGCCCGGGAATCAAGATCGATCCGACGGCGGCATCGAAGTACGCTGGCTAAAGGTTATCGCAACGCATAAGCAAGAAAGGGCGGAAGCAACAAGCTTCCGCCCTTTCTCTTTGCACGGATAACTCTACTGCAAAGCCTTCAGAACATTGATGCGTCCCTTGGCCACCCACGCGCCAACGCTGTCACAGCCATTCTCAATCCGGGCCCGAACTTGAGTATTCGTAGTTCCTGGATACTTTGACCAAATCAGACCGGCCAGGCCAGCAACATGCGGAGTTGCCATGGAAGTGCCGCTCATGGTCGCATACTGTGTGCCTTTATAGGTGCTGTAGATCGACGACCCAGGTGCCGCAACATCAACCCAGCTGGAGCCATAGTTGCTAAACGATGACCGTGCGTCAGTGGACGTCGTCGAACCGACCGCAATGGCGTTCGTATACCCGGCAGGATAGCTCGGAGTTTGAGAAGAGCTGTTGCCTGCCGCAGCAACCACGACCGCACCCATGCTCCAAGCAGAATTCACCGCCGACTGCAGTGTTGAACTGGACCCACCACCCAAGCTCAGCGAAATCACCTTTGCTCCGTTCTGCGCTGCCCAAGTAATCCCACTCGCAACGCCGCTCATCGTTCCAGAACCGCTGCCGTTGAGCACCTTAACAGGCATCACACGACAATTCCAGCCAACTCCAGCAACACCGCGGGCATTGTTCGTGACTGCCGCCGCAATGCCTGCACAATGGGAGCCGTGTCCGTTATCGTCATTAGTGCTCGCAACGCCACTGATAAAACTCTTGCCTGCTACAAGCTTGCTTGCAAGATCAGGGTGGGTCGTACTCACTCCGGTATCAACGATCGCAATGATGACGCTCGTTGAACCTGTCGACAGGTTCCAGCCAGACGGAGCCGCAATCTTGGGCAATGCCCATTGGCTGTTGTAATTCGTATCGTTGGGCACAAGATAGGCGCTTACGATTCCATTCGGCTCTGCAAACTCAACTGCAGGATTCGAACGGTAAAACTGAATGGCACGCTCTACAGACATACCTGCCGGAAGCAGCATTCGGGAAACTCCGATCCCAGCCACACTCTCAACTTTCACTGCGTTAAGCTGCCTGCTCGCGACAAACTCGCTCATCGCATAGCCAGGTTTGAACTTAACGAGCACCTCTCCAGGCACATATCCTGCAGATTGAGCAACGGCCGAGCCAGCCACCGCGATCAGTGCAACAAAAGCAAGCTGACGTTTCATCATTTAATATCTTCCGTGACTTGATGCAAATTTGCAACAGTAATTTCGATTCTTCAATTTAAGCCGAGGCCTACCCCCCAGCAATCAATCGCACAAAGATGCCGCCGATGACTGTTCGAGTGTGCATCCCCATGGTTCGCGCATCCTTAGTGTCATACCAGTCTGAGAACGGGACGCGGCTCTTGGTCTCCTGGGTCATCTTATAGACTGGCTGAATCATCTCCATGAACCCCTGCTTCGAATCCGAAAGAGAGGCCGCCCAAAACACCCAGTCCGTCTTGGTAAATGTCGCTCGATTGTCAAGCGGCACGCCATAAGAATTTTGCTTAGCCTTGTAGTAGGCAAGCTCACTCTTCGCCAGACTTTCAGGAAACAGCTTCAGTCCAAGAATCTTCTGCCAAATCAGGTTGTATTTCAAGCTCCAAGTGCCTGAACGATCAAAGGCAAGCTTCGTATGATCTCCATCAGCAGCCATTTCGATCCACTTGGAAGCCAATGCAGTGGCTGAATCTTTGAGCTTCTTGCCGCGAGAACTGTCACCCAAGGCATTACACAGTTCCCCATGAGCCGCAATCGCCAATATCGCCTTGAGCGAAAGGTTCGCATTATGCGCCAGATGCCCCGTAAAGTCATCCGTGCAAAGCTGATTCTCAGGGTCAAGCCCTTTCGCAAGCAGGTAGTCCGCCCATGTATCCAGCACCTTCTTGTGCTTGGATGCAAACGAGTAATCCTTGCTCGTCTTGCACATTCCCGCCACCATGAGAATCATATTTGCGCTCTCCTCAACCGGCATTTGATTCTCCTCATTCCGCTCGCCTCCGCCATAAACCTGGCCATTCGACTTCGGGTAAGTCCCCAAGTCATGCGGCGCGAAAGGAAAACGCCATCGAGACATCGAGGAATAATCCATGACCGGCCGCAGCTGAGCCTCAAGAAGCTCAGGACTGAAGTAAAGGAAGAACGGTGAGGCCGGGAAGGTCACATCCACGGTCGCCATACACCCGTTGCTTGTGTTTTCTTTTGAAAACATCAGCATGTCGCCGTTGATGTCCGCAACCAATCCGTGCCCTGCCAAACACTGCCGATAAGCCAAAGCGCCAAGCTGTGCATATTCGGGGCCACCCGCCCGCTCCAGATCGGCAGTCAGCTTCTTGTCGAATGCTTCCGACTTTGCTCTTATCGCTGAAGCCTGCCCTGCCGCTTCCTTAAACATGGCAGCAGCTCCGATCTCATTGCGATTCCAATATGGCCTCAGCTTTCTGTGGAAATATTCGATGGAAAAGTCCTCGTCGTAGCCAAGCAGATAGCAAGCTTCTTTCGGCTTCGAATCAACCTGCCCCAAGTCAGCCGTGAGTGCAAGTACGGGCCAGTTGTCTCCTGCTGACCTTGGAAATCTCAAATCATCATCTTCAACAAGGGTCCCTCCGCTGGCAAATTTGCTTCGAACTGTGTCGTGTGCACATACCACGGAATCAACCGTCACACCAGCCTGCTTGACCGCACCGAGGTAAAAGGTGCCCCAGTCAATCCGAATCTGATCCCCAGCACGCTCAAGAACGGGCTGATTCTTGCCTCGGAAGGAAAGCATATCAAGACCGCCAACACGGTGTCTTCCCGCGATCACGGAATAGCCGCCATCCGGAACGCACCACTCTGCGCTCGCATCAACATAGATCCTAACCTTATGCCCCACCCCATCCAACGACTGCGCTGAAGCATAGAGGTAAGTCACAGGACGTGCAAGTGTCTCAATATCATCGCATAGCAAAGGTGACAGGAAGGTCACCACAAACCGTACGCCCGCTCCTTCAAAAGTGTAGATGCTCCGGGTAGGCGTAACTTCAACCGACTTTTGTTCCAAGGCAGGGCTCTGAGTCATGTCAGATCCCATCCAGCGGTAAGCCTTCCCATCAATCCAGATCAGACCTTGCAGGGCGGTGTTTCCTCCAGTCCAGTGCCGGGGCCACGAATCAGCAAGACGGTCGCTACTCGACCAGCTGCTGAAATAGGGCGTATGAGTGACAAGAGGAACCGAAGGGGGGCGAAAAGCGGGGGCTGACATATTTGAACCTGAAAGAAGAGCGAGAGAAAGTGCGGCGAAGATCATGCCATAGAAATGCTACCAGCCAAGCCGTATACTCCACCTAAAGCTATGGGAATTCAGCTATCGCAATCCAACTTCGGCTCACTGCCCGACGGCCGCACTGTCACAAAGACTGAAATGGTCAATGACGAAGGGACTCGCGTGACGCTCATGGACTTCGGGGCGACGCTCCAGAGTCTTCAGACGGTCGATAAAGATGGTTATTTTTCAGACATCACCTTAGGATTCGACAGCCTCGACCCTTACTTCTCCACCCGACACCCTTACTTCGGAAGCACAGTCGGTCGAGTTGCAGGCAGAATCGCCTACTCCAATTTTGAGCTTGATGGCAAACTTCGCGAGGTTTCCCCCAATACACCGCCGCACCATCTACATGGCGGACACGAAGGCTTCGATCGCAAGCTCTGGGAGTCTCAGTTGCTCGAAGATGGAATCAGATACAAGCTGGTCAGCCTCGATGGCGATCAGGGATATCCCGGAACAGTAACGGTGACATCGTCTTACCGGCTTGTGGAGGGCAACGTTTTGCGGCTGGATTATGAGGCCACTACAGATGCCCCAACGGTTCTCAACCTAACCAATCACACCTACTTCAACCTCAAGGGTGAAGGAACGATCCTTGACCACGAAATGCTCGCCGAGAGCGACACTTACGCGGAAGTCACACCCGAGATTCTGCCTACAGGGCACTTCCTTCCCGTGGACGGCACACCGTTCGACTTCCGAATTCCAACGGCAATCGGAGAACGTATCCATCTTGTCGCCGGAGAACCTATCGGCTACGACCATGCCTTCAAGCTCAAAGAAGACAACAGTCAGGAGCCGACCTTGGCGTGTGTGGTGTATGAGAAATCTTCAGGACGCTTCATCGAAGCCTGGACAACCGATATCTGCCTCCAATTCTATACAGGCAACTTCTTAGATGGAAGCATCGTTGGCAAGGGTGGAAGGAACTACCCACAATATGCAGGCTTCTGCCTGGAGTGCCAGCACTTTCCCGGCTCAGCGAATAGACCCGAGTTCCCCACCATCATCCTTCGCCCCGGAGAGACTTACCGCCAAACGACCCTGTACAAGTTCGGCGTCCGATAAAAAATGGCTCTGATGTCAAAACATCAGAGCCATTTCCTTTCTAAATAACAGGCGTTCCTAAGGAATCCGCTTGTTGACCGCTTCCCAATCGATCACCTGAAGATAAGCATCGATATACTTCGCGCGCGCAACTCCGAAGTCCAGGAAGTAAGCATGCTCATAAACATCCATCGCCAAAACTAGGGTGTGGTTCCAAATCGGGAAAGTGTTCTGAGCATCGCCGATGTAGTTGAAAATGCGCTTTTCTGCATGATCGTAGGCCGTGTAAACCCAGCCTCGGCCAGCAATGCCTGTAGCCTTCAGATCAGCAGCCCACTTCTCATAGTTGCCGTAAGCGGCATTGATGAGGTCAGCGATCTTTCCGCTGGGAGCACCACCGTTGCCGCCGATCGTGTCGAAGTAAACGTTGTGATTGATCAATCCTTCGTAGGCAAAGGTGTAGTCAACTTTCAAAGCGCGCATCTGGCTGTAAATCTGATTCGCCTTCGCCGGGTCGGTATCCAGCTCAGCAATCGCCTTGCGCAGATTGTTGGTCTGGTTGGCATATCCCTGCCAAAGCTTCAAATGCTCGTCGTGCGTCTTGCGGCTGATGCCTACCCTTTCGGTCGTGTAGACCTTTTCAGGAATGGCCTGCGGTACCTGCACAAGTTCAGGTGCGATAACTGTATCCATGGTTGTTTCCTTTGTTGAGCTGAATTCTCCTATCGCCTTGGCGATTGCGGGTGCCCCTGCAACCACGATCACACCAGCGGTTAAGACTTGTCGGCGTGAATAGTTGGTCTTGCTCGATGACATGAGGACCCCCGCGAAACTTGATGTAATAGTAGACTACCAGTATTGGCCACTTCTCTGCGGCCACCTCTTCCTACGGTGAAAGCAATGAATCCATATCTTATGCAAGGTTTATCGGCCGGCCCAAGAGGCATTCGTGCACTCATGCGCGAGATCCATCCCTCCAAAATTGACGTGCCCACCCATGACGACCGCTTCACGCCCCGAGAAGTGGTCGCCCACCTCGCCGACTGGGAGCCAATCCTCCTTGAGCGCATGAAGCAGACCAAGTCTCAGCCAGGCTCAACGATAATCCCATATGACGAGGCCGCCATGGCAATAGAGAGAAACTATGCCGGAAAGGATTGGCAGACCGAAGCCGATCGCTATATCGCCCTTCGCGAAGAGACAAAGAAGTGGTTGCAGACTCTATCGACAGAAGATTGGTCGCTAAGCGCAAACCATCCAGAGCGCGGCACGATGACGCTTTACGACCAAGCGAATCTGTTGCTCGGGCATGACCTCTATCACATTCAGCAGCTTGCCGAAGTTCTTGAGAGAGAAGTCGTCGGAACCTGGTAGGAGCTGTCACCAAAGAGTGCGCGTTCGATTCATAATCAAAGACAGATAGCAAGGTGTCCTATGGCGTCAACAGCCCCCAATTCAAAGCTCAGTGAGATGATCGCCCTCCTCGACGAAGCCGTCGGTGAGGCCCAATGTTCCACCCTTTGTCACCGCGTCAAAGATGCGCTCGAACAGATTGTCGCCAGCAGTGAGAATTTCATTCCCGAAGAACTCCTGGCACCCAGCGCAGAAAGCTATGCGCGTCGGCTGGTCCACAAAGATCCTGCGGGCCGTTACACGGTTCTCGCCATGATTTGGGACAAGGGTCAAGGCACAAAGTTGCATGATCATGCAGGCAAGTGGTGCGTCGAGTGCGTCTATCGCGGTCGTATCCGAGTTGTCTCTTACGATCTCATCGATGAGGAAGGAGATGTCCTGCACTTCAAAGCAGAGCAGGAGATCTTTGCAGGCGTGGGTGAAGCCGGAGCCCTCATCCCGCCTTACGAGTACCACACGATAGAGAACACTCTTGATACGCCTACAGTGACCATCCATGTCTACAGCGGGGAGCTGACTTGGTGCCACGTTTTTGAACCCCTAGACGAAAGCTCGTTCCGCCGAGTCAGAAAGGAACTTTGCTACACGGCGTGAAGGCGTACTGGCCTTACGCCGTCTTTGCAATAGCCATAGCCTATGCATTCAGCCCATGGGCTTCTCCCGGGATTGCCCTGGCCGCTGGGATCGCACTGGCTCTGGCATTCGGCAACCCCCTTTCGAAGGCCTCGGGAAAACTCTCCAAGACGCTGCTTCAGATCAGCGTCGTCCTGCTGGGGTTCAAGTTCGACCTTCGGCCTGTCCTAGAGGTCGGTGCTCAGGGGTTCATATTCGCCCTGATCACCATACTATCGACATTCGGGATTGGCTGGCTGTTGGGGAAGGCTCTCAAGGTGCCGCAAGCCATCGGCATTCTGATCTCGTCCGGAACAGCGATCTGTGGAGGCTCAGCAATCGCAGCCGTAAGTGCCACAATCTCTTCGAAAGATGAGGATGTAGCTGTCTCGATCGGCACGATCTTCCTCCTAAATGCCATAGCCTTGTTCATATTCCCGCCGATCGGTCACCTGTTGCATCTCGACAGTCATGCCTTCGGAATATGGTCAGGAATCGCAATCCACGACATCTCAAGCGTCGCAGGATCTGCTGCCGCATTTGGACAAAACGCCTTGGAAGTAGCGATGCCCGTCAAGCTTAGCCGCGCACTCTGGATTGCTCCAATGGCGTTAGCTATCGGTTACATCTGGTCAAGGAATGCAACGCCCGACGCCGAAGGCAAGAAGCCCACGATCAAGTTCCCGTGGTTCATCCTGTTTTTCATCGCCGCCGCTGGACTGCGGTCCCAAATCCCAGCCGCACAAGCCTACGCAAAGCATATTGAGTTTGCCGCTATGGCAGGCTTCACGGTAACGCTCTTTCTCATCGGCGCAGGCATCTCGCGGAACGCACTGAAAAAAGTAGGCTGGCGCCCACTCGCCCTCGGCATCGCTCTTTGGGCGTTCATCAGTCTCACAACCCTGGCCTGCCTCCGCTTCTTATAACAGGCCAACACTCAACACAAAAGAAAGGATATCAGCAATCGCCAATCTGCAATCTGCAATCTGCAATCCAAAGCTCCCTCCCCTTGAGGGGGAGGGGCGTTCAAAGCGAAGCGTGAACAGGGAGGGGTGACCCACCTGTCAAGAATCTGCCGAGCAAGATGGATCACTTTGTGGCGCAGGCATCCTTGCCTGCTCATCTCCTACACCAGCACCATAAAAGAATCCCCCTCCTCATCAACACCGAAGGTTTGATGAGGAGGGGCAGGGGGGTGGAGACAAAAACCTCTCTCATCTGACACTAGGCAAGCGCTGGCCCGGGCTGCCGTAGAGAAAGAAGTCACCCAATCAGCAATCTAAAACAAAAAGCCCCTCCTCACCATACGGCGAGGAGGGGCAAGAATGGTGTCTTACCGGAAAGTCACATCAAGGTCTTGCGTCATCTGCATACCGCCGCTAAAGCGGCTAAAGCGGATTCGCGAAGCATCGCCCCACTTCACTTCTTTCATCGCTTCAGCAAGGTCCGCACCCGACTTAATCTGCTTGTTTCCGAGACTGAGAATCACGTCGCCGGGCTTCATACCAAGCCGTGACGCAACGGAATTCTCTTCAACGCTGGTCACGACAGCTCCCTGAACCTTTTCCGGAATAGAGTACTGCTTGCGCAAATTTGCGGTAGCAGAGTCAATCGTAACGCCAAGGCTAGCCTTGCCTTCTCGGATCGGAGGAACGCGATCTTCGTCCTTCTTTCGATCTGGAAGCTGCCATTCCTTGATATCTGGAAGATTGAAGAACTCGCGCATGTCAGGCGTCGTCTGGTTTCGCTTGGTCGAACGGAACGGACTGTCAACCTTCGGGGCGCTCGGAGGCGTGCCCGATTTGACATCAAAGACCTTCGTTTCTCCCTTTCGGAAAACCTCAACGCGAACGGACTGATTCGGCGAATACTTGTACATGGCATTTCGAAGGTCGGACTCGTTCGAAATCTCCATCGAGCCAATCTTCGTCACAACATCTCCAGTCTTCACGCCAGCCATTGCCGCTGGCCCATCGCTCGGTAATTCTGCCACGTAGGCACCCTTCGAAATCCCAAGCTCCTTCTGTCGGAAAGGCTTGATATTCTCAGGACCGATTCCAAGGTAGCCGCGAACGACCTTTCCATTCTCAATAAGCGACTCGGCAACGATACGTGCTCGATTGCTCGGAATGGCAAAACCAATGCCCTCGCTTCCGCCTGTCTGGCTAACGATCGCCGTATTGATACCGATCACTTCGCCATTGATATTGAAAAGCGGCCCTCCCGAGTTGCCCATATTGATGGAAGCATCGGTCTGGATCATGTCGGAATACGTTCGCATCTGACCAAGCCGCATGTCAGGAATTTGGCTCTGCCTGCTCAAAGCGCTCACATGCCCAATCGTGACCGAATTTTCAAGACCGAACGGCGAACCGATTGCGATGGCATACTGGCCAGCCTTAACGTCGTTGCTGTCCGAGAACTTGACAGTGGGCAAATCCTTCGCATCAATCTTAACGACCGCTAGATCACTCTCTGGCGAAGTTATCGCCTTGCCCTTGAACTCGCGACCGTCGTTCAATGTGACGGTAACGCTGTCAAACCCGCCAACGACATGATCATTGGTCAAGATATAGCCGTCGGGACGGAAAATGACACCCGAGCCCGTTCCACCGGTGGCACCAACGAAGTTTCCGTCTTCGTCGGTGGTGCGACTATTCGCCGCGCGAATATTGACAACGGCAGGAGCGGCATAATCGACCACGCTGGTAAACGCATCATCGAGCGCTTTAAGGTTGCTTACATCGACGGTGGAAGGCGAACTGATCGAAGCTACCGGAAGCTTCCGCTCTACTGGCGAGGTTGAACGGTTGGTCTGTGGCCTGTCGATAATCGAAGCCAAAGACACTCCACCGATCACAACAGCAAGCGCCGAAAAAGTCCAGATGGCGCGATTGCCTTTTGATACAGCATTCATGTGAGTAGTTTCTCCTATGGACTCAAACGTTCCTTGAAGTGAAATCGTTCGATTTCCAGCCCAATAAGGACTTAGCCGCCGACTTTTGCTGTCGTCCCTGCGGGAGATAGCTTTCCGCCAGAGGCCGTCGAACTCGACGATCCACTTACCGTTAAACGCGATCCACTACCTACGGAGTTCCTCGTAGTTCTTCCCGTAGGACCTGAATTCTTAGACGCTTCAGCCACGAATGTGGTTAGCAAGCGTCGCATCACAGATTCTGGAATATCGCCGCCAACAGCAAAACGCACATTGCCATAGACTCTTTCTAAAGAAACTTGAGTCAACTGTGCGGAACCGGACGCTCCCTTGGCATTGAGCTGATAAATCGTGGCCATGACAAGGCCATCCGTAAGACGAATCGCTAAGAACTGCTCCGAGTTAGCTTTGATAATCTCAGGATCACGCGCCACAAACCCACCTGGCAAAGAAGGCGGAATGATCGGTGTCATGCCCGTCATTGAAAGGGCTGCCGAATTGGAGGTAACTCGAATCGGCTCCTGCATCTTAATGCGTCTCACGCCAGCCGCAGGCTTGATCGAGAGATCTCCGAGGGCGCCATTCTGCTTAAACTCAATGGCTCGAGTATCGATAAAAACAGTCGTCGTGTTATTGATAATCGACTCAATCCGAAGCATCACCGACGTTTTTTCGTCAATACCATAGCGACGGGTCGGCATATCCGCGTCTTTCGGCGTCGCGACGATATAAATGACCTTGCGGCCAGCGATCTTTGGACCCTTTCCAAAACTGAACGTATAGTTCTTCTCCGCGATAGTCATGCGATCTCGCGCGTTCGGAAAGTAGGCAGAAGGAGACTTGGTCTCATATAGCCTGTTCTCATCAGGCAGATACTGCAGATACTTGCTGCCGTCGTCCAGAAAAACCTGTCCCTGGATAGCCATCGGAGCAAGAATTGTCATGCACTGCTGACCGGCTACATTGTTCTCAACCTTTAGTTGAAGTGCGCCGAGATCGTCGCATCCCGACATCTGTGTACGGATCGCCGTGTATTCCACCGTCCGACCCTTCTCCATATAGCGAAGAAGAACGGCCTTAGGAGAGGAACTGTCCTGCCCCGCTAAGGAGGTTGTACATACCGTCAGACAGGCGCACAGGACGGCGCAAAGGCGGAAAACCATATCAAGCCGGTGATTACCGTTCAACATAGCTAGTCGTCATCACACCGACACGACCGCTCAGAGGGTCCATGCCCGCTGTTAAAGCTTGGTCACGCTGAACTTCGAGGCGGATCGCTTCCTGCTGTCGTTCAAGCTCAATAGCTCGCTGACGCTGGATCATGCCCATCGTGGTCAGAGCGCCAAACAGCGCGCATGCGGCAAGCCCTGCGCTCCACCGTACAGCAGAGCGGCGGCGCACCTGTGCAGGCTCAGGGCCTAAAACCGAAAGAATCAGGCGGTCCTCAAAATCGGCGCTCGGCTCAAAGGACGGCATCTCAGCCACAAGGGTCTTGATCTGACGAACTTCGTCAAGCTCCAGAGCACAGTGCGGACATCGCGAAACATGCTCTCGAACAACTCGAAGATCGTGACCGCTCAGCTCACCGTCGACAAAAGCGCTCAGCATGGATTCAATGCGATCACAGGTCATTGTCCATACCTCCATAGAGTTTCGGCCATCGCGCAGTCAGGAACTTCTTCAGTTGGCGTCGCCCGCGGTGAATGCGGGAGCGAACCGTCCCAACCGAGGTATTCATCACTTCGGCGATCTCTTCGTAAGCAAGTCCCTCAACGTCAGCGAGAAGGACTGCAGTTCGGAACTCTGGATTCATCTCCTTCAAGCCCCACTGGACCTGCTCGCTCATCGTGTCGTCGAGTATTGCGCGATCCGGTGCCGGGCCATCGTCTGCGATTTCGATAAATGCCTGCCCGAGCATGTTCGGCTGATCAATGCTTGAGGTCTTAACCTTGCCCTTTCGCCGAACCATATCGATGTGAGCGTTGCCCATAATTCGATAAAGCCAGTTCATAAAGGGAAGGGCATCGTCGTAGCGGTGGAAGAACCGATACGCCCGTACATAAGTCTCTTGAACGAGGTCCTCCGCTTCCGAACTGTTGTTCGTCAGACGACAGGCAAAGCTGAAAGCTTGCCGGTAGGTGGACCGCATCAGCCCCTCAAACATCTCACGCCGTTCTTCAACGGTCGCGGTTTCTGGTCGGATTACATTCGAAATCATCGCAGTTGAACCCATTTTACGCCGGGAAAGCTCTGACCGGTTCCCACAATGCAATGGTCCCAGACCAATCAGGCGGTTTGTCTAGGCGTCTGTTTCACAATCCATGCCAGTTCAAGCATGAGCCCATCGAAAATGATGCCAGCGTTGGCATTGCCCAAGATACGCCGATGAGCCTCAAGAACACGCTGGCATGCCGTCGGATCAATGCCCGCAAGGCTGACCCCTCGAGCCAGTGCCTCCAAGACCTTCGCTTGAGAAACTCGTGCCGCGCCCCCGGTTTTCTCTGCATATTCCTCAGCGATGGAGCGGAGTTCCTCCCCGGCCTTCAGTTCAGCCCCAACAGGCAGATATTCCAACGCCTCGACAAACTCGACAAGCCTTCGATAAACAGACTGATGCTCGTCGATGTGGGCACGCTCCCCCGGCGAAACAAGGCAAAAGCGCTCCCACAGTCCCGCCTCTTCGCTGACCAAGTTAGGCGGAAGCTCCGTGTTGACGGTCATACACCGGGATCGAATCGTTGCCGGAACCAAGCTGAGCTGTGAAGTCGTCAGCACAAACCGACCATACTTCGGCGGCTCTTCAAGCATCTTAAGCAAAGAGTTGAACGCTTCGTGATAGATCCTATCCGCACTCTCAATGAGCACAACCTTGTTCGGAGAGACGATAGGTAGCGTTCGAAGGAATTCTTGGATCGAGACTGGGGCATCGTTCTCCTTAGAACTCCGAATGGAATGGACGCGAATCCAGTTCGAAGCTCCTTCCGGAACGACACGCAAGAGATCAATGGCGTTTCCATTCTCAAAGGCAAGGCAAGGGCGACATTCGCCGCAGGCACCGTCCGATCCAGGATTCTTGCAAAGCCACGATTGGGCAAGGATGTTGGCGAGCGTTGTCTTCCCAGATCCTTGGGCGCCAAATATCAGGACAGCATGGACGCCAGCAACGCCTGACCACAGACCGTGGAAAACCCGCTTGGCGGTATCCAGACCCTGCAAGGATGACAGCTTAGAAGCGCTCGAATTGGTCAACGTCCAAGACAAAGGCTACCCCGCCGCCGACAGGAACTTTGACTGGATCACCCAAAAAGGCCCCCGCAGGTGCGGCTTCAAGGGGCATCACATTGACCAGCTGCTCTCTAGCCATGCAACGATGCTTGATCGTCTTCAAGACATTCTGAACCTCTGGCTCAGGAACGCCAATGAGCAGGGTCGTGCTCCCTTCGCGCAAGAAACCGCCGGTCGAACCGATGATAGTAAATTTGTGGCCCGCATGGATCAAATCATCCATCACTTTGGCCTTATCCCGGTTGTGCACAATGGCGATCACCAGTTTCACGGTGAAGTCATTATAACAACGACTTGGAATATTTGCTGACTCTCGAACTCAGCCCCCCGCAAACGAAGCTTACGGGCACTCGTACGTGCCGAGCCGATAGGGGTCCCAAACGCTTTCCTGCCCCTTGTCCTTAAGGTTTGAGAGGAGCGAGGTGTATTCGAAGCTTTTCACGCTCAAGTCAACCCGGACGCCAACAATCTGCCCGTCAAAGCGATGCTTGCCGTTGTTGATGGCCTCAGCGTCTGTAGGCTTGGTGCCGCCAGGTCGAAAGAGCGACGAGTTGCCGATATTCTTCCAATACTCAGGATAGTTGCCCGTGCAGACAAACCACGTTTCTGTGTAGTTGCCAGCCAATGGCAGCGGGTCTCGCGGCAAGACGTTGTAATACGAAGCATCCATGAACAGAATCGTGTCCGAAGGATCAGCAATCTGCCCGGTCGAAATGCCACCGCCGGAATACGTGGTTGCTACAGGAGCTGTAAACAGGTACCAGTTAACTCCGTAGGAGTTCTGCCCACCGTAGCTGCGATAGTCAGGCACATCAGCAGAGATATTCTCCTTGTCTGCGCCTACCCATGCGCGCGGCTGCCCCGGCGACCGGAAGATCTTGTCGTACTCGCCATAAGGTGCAACAAACTGATGGAAGAACATCGCGTTGCGCGCATGTCCGCCGTACCAAGTGTGCGCTATGGAGCCGTGAATCTTGTAGTCGTGCAGATAGTCAGGATTGATGCAGCTCTCTTCAATGCACGTAGGGCCATACCAGCCAGTCACGCGATAAGGGAAAAGCCGTTCGTCGTAGTCGCCGGCATACAGAGAAGTCATCATGCCAATCTGCTTAACCTGGCTAGCGCCCTTCATTTTCAGGACCGCTGCTTTGGCCTTGATAAAGACAGGGAACATGATCGCCGCAAGAATAGCGATGATGGCGATCACCACAAGAAGCTCGACAAGGGTAAAACCACCCGTTCCTCGCCTTTTCATAATCACTGGCATGACTCCCAGTAGAAATCTTCGTCCTTAATGACGGGATACCACAGACCCACGTTCGTAAATTCCTACCAAATTTTACAGGATATAACGATGGGTGGTACACCAAAGGCGCAGAAAGCCTTCCATCCAGGCGAATAAACTCGATCGCCTCTTAGTTCAGCAGCTCGCGGGCATCCGCAAAATGACCCTTGATTGCGGTTGCCACTGCAGTAGCTGGACTGACTAGGTGTGTCCTGGAGCTTGGTCCTTGCCGCCCTTCATAAGGTCGATTGCTTGTGGAGGCGCTGCGTTCAAAAGGACGGACGATGTCGCCATTCATACCGAGGCACATAGAACACCCGGCGTGGTGCCACTCAAACCCTGCCTCGACAAAAACCTGATCCAGTCCCTCTGCGTGAGCCAGCGAGCGCACAGCCTCGCTTCCGGGAACCACAAGCGCGCGAACACCCTCCGCGACCTTTCGCCCCTTCGCAACAGCCGCAGCCTCCCGAAGGTCCTCGATACGCGAATTCGTGCATGAGCCGATAAACACAACATTGACTGGCACTTCCTGAATCGGAGTCCCTGGTTTCAGACCCATATACATCAAGGCTCTTTCCTCCGACTTGTCCGCCGGTTCCGGAATACTCTCCGTAATATCGATGGTCATCGCAGGCGTGGTGCCCCACGAAACTTGCGGCTCAAGCCCATCAACCTGAAGTGACACATGCCGATCAAATTCGCCGGGATCGTCGGTATTCAAGTCCCGCGAATCAGCAACCATCCGCTCAAAATCCGCCCCTTTCGGAGCATATGGGCGATCTTCGGAGCCGACGTATTGGAAGGTGATGTCATCCGGCGCAATCATCCCCGCTCTCGCACCCATCTCGATTGACATATTGCAGATCGTCATACGGCCGTTCATCGGCAATGACCGAATCGTATCGCCGTAATATTCCACGACAAAGCCTGTACCTCCGCCTGCGCCGATCTTCCGGATAATCGCAAGAATGACATCCTTGGCGCCGACACCCGAAGACAGCTTTCCGTTCACCTCAACTCCCAGCGACTTCGCCCGTCCCGGCGTCCTCAGAGTCTGTGTAGCAAGGACATGCTCAACCTCAGTCGTGCCAATGCCGAATGCGAGCGCTCCGAACGCGCCGTGAGTCGAGGTGTGGCTGTCTCCACAAACGATTGTCAAACCCGGCAGGGTGATACCGAGCTGCGGTCCAATAACATGGACGATGCCCTGATGCGGATCGTGATAGCCAAAAAGCGGAACCCCAAATTCAATGCAGTTCTTCTTCAACGCCGCAAGCTGCTTGCCGCTCAAAGTTGATTCGTCGATCTCTCGCCCGTCGGTCGGAACGTTGTGATCGACCGTAGCAAAGGTTAGATCAGGCCGTCGAACCTTGCGCCCATACTCTCGCAACCCGTCAAAAGCCTGGGGAGAGGTCACTTCGTGCACCAGATGGCGATCGATATACAGAAGCTGTCCCCCACCAGGAAGATCAGACACGACGTGACGGTCCCAGACTTTGTCGAAAAGCGTTGGCATGAACCTATTATGAGCCAACCGCACCTTCCAATTTCAGCCGGTCTGTGATAGCGTGAACACAGCGATTCGGCCCATGAATCGCGGGGAGGCTAAAAATGGGCTTAGATAGCAATTGCGCATGGCTGAATGAGCATCCATGCAACTACGACGACTCTTTCCAGGGCACATTCAACGAAATCGAAAAACACAAAGGCTGGTATTCAGGCAGAGTCCTGAAAAGCAAGACGATCCTCTATGTGGGAACAAGTGCGAATCCGAAATGGTGGGAAACAGGCCCACCTCAGGGCACGAACCGTCCCGGCCCATTCTTAACGACTTCGCTAGCTCGCGCCAAAGCGCTGGGCGGAGTCGTGCTGGCTTATGAAGTGGAGTGGGACCTGGAAATCATATTCACGGGCAAAGCGGGCGGATTCGAGACGCAGGAAGATGTATTCAAGGCCGGATATGACGCCTACTACAGTTGCAAGGAATGCGAAATTTCCATGAAAAACGACATCGTTGGCGACTACCTTGATTGGAAGGGCGTCAAAGTCGTCGTCGGCAGCGATCTCCTCAATGTGTAGCTGAGCTCAGGGTTGGTCTGCTTTCCGAACCGCATAGTCGCGCGACAGATGCAGGCTAACCCTCGTGATCCTCTTGCGCGTCATATTTTCAACGCGCAACAGCCCAATCGGCGTCTCAACATGGTCGCCAGGACGTGGAATCCTCTCCAAGCTTGTGACGATCATATTCGCCAGCGTGTCGGTCGAGGGCTCTTCATCAAGCTCGATACCCAGGTAAGAAACCAATTCGTCAAAGCGGACCTCAGATCGAGCTGAAACTCTTCCGTTGGGATGAACCTCGATCATGGGCCGCTCGCCTTCGAGCGAATCTTCAAGATCGCCAAAAACCTCTTCGACCACATCCTCAAGCGTGATCAGCCCGCTGGTACCGCCATATTCGTCCAGCACGATCACGATCTGCGATTTGGTCTCACGCATGCGCTGAACCAGTCGATCAAGTGTCAGGTTTTCAGGAACCATCACCGCCGGTCGCACAATCTTCTCAATATCGAAGTCTGGAGTGTCCAGAGACTTCACGATGTCGTGAAGATAAGCTACCCCTAGCACATCATCCACATCTCCTCGGCAAACCGGAATTCGGTTGTGCGGAATTGCCGAGAGTTCTTGCAAAACGGTATCTCGACCGACGCTGGCATCTAGCCATCCAATGTCCATTCGGTGAATCATCACGTCCCGAGCTTGAAGCTGGTCTAGCTTGATGGTCTTTGAGACCATGTCTGCATGAGCCTTTTCCAAGGCACCGCCTGTCGCGCCCGAACGAATCATCATCAGCAACTCTTCTTTCTGAGTCGCTTCCTCCGCGGCCTGGTCAGTCCGAACGCCAAACCCTCGCAACAGCAAGGCTGCCGCCCGATCAACAAGCCATGCCAACGGCCACAGAACGGCTCGAACAACCTGCAACGGACGAATCAGCACAACAGCAAGCGAATCAGCGAACCGCAGGCTCATGTACTTCGGGATAAGTTCGCCTAAGACGACCAGGACAAATGTGATCAGAACAAAGCTGAACACGGACAGGGCCGCCTTCGCAAAGCCGGTATTGGGAACAGAAATGCTGCGCGTCAAAAGGTGATGGACAAACGGCTCAGAGAGCGATCCAACGAGAATGCCGATAATCGTAATTCCAACCTGGATCGCCGCCACATTCGGCTGCATGTTATCCAAGGCTTTCAAGACCAGCTTGGCATTGGAGCTACCCTTGCGTGCGCGGGCTTCAATCCTGCTGCGGCGCACGCTCACCAGCGCATACTCTGTGGCAACAAAAAATGCACTGCCGACGATCAAGAGCACAGTGACGATAGTCTGTATCGCCGGGTTGTCTTCCATTCAACCCCTATTTTATCAAACCCCTCGCATTTCTGCCGCCAACACCCAACTCAACACTCAACTCCGAACACACCATAATCAACCCATGGTCAAGCCAGGCACCTACCCCGCATCTGTCACACCATTTGACGAAAAGGGACGAATCGACTTTGGATCCGTGGCAAAGCTTCTCGCCTGGTTTGAATCCGCAAGGTGCACAGGAGTAGTGCTTGCAGGCACCAACGGTGAAGGCCCTTCCCTCACCGCCCCCGAAAAAAGAGACCTCATCGCTCAAGCCATGCCTCTCAAAGGCGGACTGGACCTTATTCTGGGGATCGCAACCTGCAGCTTGAACGAGGCGGTCTGGTCATGCAAGCAGGCGCATGAAGCTGGAGCCGTCGCAGCGCTTGTCATGCCGCCCTTCTACTTCAAAGAACCGCTGGAGAATATCGAATCCTGGTTTACGGAGCTTCTGGACCGCTCACCATTGCCAATTCTCGTCTATAACTTCCCACAGCGAACCGGCATTACTCTGACCGCTGAATTCATGGAGAAAGTCTGCGCCCATGAAAACTGCGCAGGCCTCAAAGACAGCAGTGGCAACCGTGAAAACCTCGCCGCCTATCGAAAGGCTGCAAAGAGGCCAGAGCAAACACTCTTTGTCGGCGATGAAACGCTCCTCATCGAAGCGCTGCAGGCTGGCTGGAGCGGCACCATCAGCGGCATGACCAACAGCATCCCCCATTGGACCTCCCAAATCGTCAAAGAATGGCAGTCGGGCCACCAAGAAACCGCAGAGGCCAAGTTCCAGATCGCGATTCCTGTGATCGAAGCCATGCGCAAGATGCCCCAGCCCGGGGTTCACAAGGGCGTCCTAACGCACAGGAAAGTCATCGAAAGCCCAACCCTTCGCCTCCCATTAACCGCCGCTCCAACGGCCCTTATCGAAGAGGCGATAAACCTCATTCAATCTCACACTCCAACCCCCTAAGCCTAACGCCACCTTCCGAGCCCTATCTTCTGGTAGAACCAAATCAATGTCGCTCGTCATCCCAGTCGCTCACGACTTCACCTGCGGGTGGTGCTGGGTCGGCTTCTTCCAAGTCCAAAGGCTGAAAAAGGAGTTTGGCGTCGAATTTGACTGGCGAGCCTATGAGCTCTACCCTGAAGAGCTAGAGTTGCCAGGGCCATCGGCGCCAAAGCTTGATACCCCCGACAACCGCCCCAAAACCCCATCCAGACTCGCGCTTGCCTATGCGGCCCAAGACATGGACGCGCCTACCAACAAGCATCCGCTCATCCGAACGTTCAACGCCCACGAGGCTGTGGAATTTGCCAAGTCAGAAGGAGTGCAGGATGAGTTGGTGGAACGCCTGTATCGGGCTTTCTGGGAAGAGGCCACCAATATCAACGACCTTCCAACGCTCCTCAACCTCAGCAAGGACATCGTCACCGACATCAAAGGGCTCGAAGAATCAGTCAGGTCGCGCCGTCATAAAGACCAGATCACACCTTACGATGAGCCAGCGTACGCAACGGGCGTCTATAACATCCCAACATTCTGGATAGGCGGTGAACGCTATTCCGAACAGCCCTATCGTGTGATCGCCACCGCCCTGAAGAAACACCTCGAAAACAATGGCTGATCTTCCCAACTTCTACGCCGACCTAAGCTTCCCCCCAGCCCCCGATGACCGCCCCTGGGTGTTCATGAACATGGTCACAACCATCGACGGCAAGATCGTTACAGGTGAACGCGAGGACTCCGTCGAGGATCTGGGCTCAGACATGGATCACCGAATGATGCGAGTGATCGAAAAATCGGCCCAGGCGATCATGATTGGTGCGACCACCCTCCGCGCACATCCCAATCTAACCTATGGAAAAGAATCGATCCGTCTCGTGGCAACACGCTCGATGAATATAGACACGGATTGGCGATTCTTCAAAGAAGCGCCTGGCAAAGCCATCATTGTCTGTCCATCAGCAACCCACATTCCCGACACCCATGGCATTAAAGTCATGCGACTGGACGATGCTTCCGACTGGCCCAAAATCCTCCGAACTCTGCGACATGAATGGGGAGTCGAAAGACTGCTCTGCGAAGGCGGCAGCGAACTGAACGCCCAGCTTCTTAGGCTGGACCTTGTGGATGAACTCTTCTTAACGCTTGCACCCAAAATCAAGCTTGGTCGCGATCTGCCCAATTATGCTGGTGGCGAGCCGCTGCCCAGGGGAGAATTGCTCAACTTCTCGATCTTCAGCCTGCACCAACATGAAGACGAGGTTTTCGTACGCTATCGAAGACGACGCTAAAGCTATGAAACCTCCCACAGCCAAGAACAGCGCGAAGAACCGCAGGCATGCTCTACGCCCATTGCGCCCCTTGGTCTATCTCTCTCGGAACGCAGGCAAATCTCTGCCTCTCATAGGGGTCATCGTCCTCGCCGTCCTGCTAATCTGCGGGATCGTCTCGATGATGAATTCGATCCCCTATTCGATCCGTACAGTGTACGCATATTCGAAAACGATGGTTGGAGTCTCTCCGCGCGGAGACATGAGCGCAACGCCAAAGATTGCCAAGACAATCCGTGAAGAATCCCCATATGAGCTGGAGCGACTGATAGAATGCCGCGCCACCATCGCAACCGTCAACAGCATCGTCGGGAAGTGGCCTTTTGTCGTCTTCGGCATGAAGAAAGACGACTCTCACTACTACTTGGAAAAGCTCAAAGTCGCCAAGATCAACGGACGACTCCCGGAGGAAGGCAAAGCAGAAGCCCTCATCAGTGAGCCCGTCGCCCGAAATTTGAAGCTGAAAATAGGAGATGAGCTACTTGGACCAGAAAACTCCGATGCCTATTCACCTTTCAGCGTCAAAGTCGTTGGCATTGCGCAGTCTCCTGAGTGGATCATGCTCACCGATATCGAATACCAGCGGCAAAACCACTTTCCCCCTGTGGACAATATCCTGGCGTTCACGAAGAAGCCAGAACATATCAATGATCTTGGCAAGTGGGCCGAAGCCAAATTTAAGGGTCAGCGAGCCGCCGTCTTCGCATATCACATTCTTGAACGCGATACGAACCAGAACTTCCAGACGCTCTACGCCATTCTCAACACAGTCATTGGAACGCTGGTTTTCGTTATCACGGTGATGATGGGAATGCTGATCAACATCTACACCGGACAAAGGCTGGTCGAATTCGGATTGTTGCAAGCTCTTGGGTACACCAAACGGCAGCTTATCGCTCGAACGCTTCGTGAAACGTTGATGGTATTGATCGTCGGCTGGATTCTCGGGGTTGCCATCTCCTACTGGCTCCTCACCGTTGTCGAAAGCAGACTGTTCTATCCTAACGCCTACTACATCCGCACCGCAGATATTAACGCCTACGCCTACACCATTCCAGTTCCAGGTGCGATCCTCATCATCGCGATTGCCACTGTGCTCCTTCGGTTCAAGAAGTTTGATCCCGTCTCTATTGTCGAAAGGAGGCTCGTATGATATCAGCCAACCAAGCCTCTCTTGTTTATCGCGATCACGGCAAGGAAGTCTTCGCCTGCAAGGAGATAGACCTCACCATCCGCTCGGGTGAGTTTGTCGGCATTCTCGGCCCCTCCGGCTCTGGCAAATCCTCTCTTCTATATGTGCTAAGCGGCCTTAAGGTCCCCAACGGCGGCAAGGTTCTCTTCGAAGGCCAAGACCTAAATCAGTTGTCCGACGAGCAGCGAAGCCACCTCCGCCTCCACAATTTCGGCTTCATTTTCCAACAGCCGTACTTGCTGGGTTATCTCACAGCCGTTGAAAACGTACTTCTGGGCACTCAGGAGTCGAATACACAATCCCGTGCCGAAGACCTCCTCTCAAAGCTCGGTCTCGGGGATAAGATGTCGAATCTGCCCCATGAGTTGTCAGGGGGAGAAAGGCAGCGGGTTTGCGTTGCCCGGGCCCTCATAGGAAACCCAAAAGCTATCTTCGCCGACGAGCCAACTGCGTCGCTCGATCACGCGAACGGTATTCAGGTTGTTGAGCTTCTCAACGAACACCGAGGCAGCGGATCGCTTGTCATGGTCACACACGACCCTTCCATGCTCGAAAAGGCTGACCGGGTCCTTCGCATCGTAGAAGGCCAGGTCGAGGAAGCCGCCAAAGCCTGAGCGGTAGAATTCTCCTCATGTCGCCTCGGCTTGCCTTCGCCTTGAATGCTGTTTATCAGGCTGGCAGGTCCACTTTGCCTTACTTCCAGGCGAATACCCCCGTCGAGCTCAAGGCCGATGACTCTCCCGTCACCGCCGCCGATCGCCTCGCCGAACGCATCATCAGAGACGCCATAGGCCAGGAATACCCCGGTGAGAGCATCCTCGGCGAAGAGGAGGGCTTGACGGAAGGCCATGGAGGGCGCTGGGTGCTGGATCCCATCGATGGCACCAAATCCTTTGTATGTGGAGTCCCCCTATATTCAACCCTGCTCGCCTATGAAGACGACGAGGGAGGACAGATCGGAATCTGCTACTTCCCCGCTCTCGACGAAATGGTCTACGCCGAACGGAGCAAAGGAGCCTATTTCAATGGTCGACCATGCCGAGTCTCCTCAAGGAGCACGCTGAAAGGGGCGACACTCTCCTGTGGCAGCCACAGCAGTATGGCCAAGTACGGCAGGCTCGAACCCTTGCTGAAAATGGCAGAAGTGACCCAGGCCACACGCACTTGGAGCGACGCTTACGGCCATGCTCTCGTTGCAACAGGACGCATTGAGGCAATGGTCGACCCCGTCATCGCCTACTGGGACATCGCCGCGATGGCGGTGATTGTTCGTGAAGCTGGCGGGCGCTTCACGACCCTGGACGGTGACGAAGCCCTCGGAACGAGCGCGCTCAGTTCAAACGGGGTATTGCACGAGGAACTCCTGGAGGCATTTCGCCGTTGAGGATCATCGGCGTTGACTTCGGTTCAAAGCGGATCGGACTCGCCGTAGGAGAATCCGAATACCGGATCGCCACACCTCGCCGACCTTTGGATGCTACTGGAACGCTAAAACGCGACGCCGAAGCTATCGCCGCTGTAGCAAAGCAGGAGGAGGCTGGGCTGGTTGTCGTCGGCGTGCCGATCAACCCTGACGGCGGAGACAAAATGGAGAAGATCTGCCGCAAGGTCGCAGAACTCATTCAAGAACAGGGACTTGCCGTCGAAACCGTAGATGAATCATTCACCAGCGTCGGAGCCGAAGCGAACCTTGCCGACATCGGTATGAAGGCCAGCGACCGACGTAAGCTGAAAGACGGCGAAGCTGCCGCGAGAATTTTGGAGAGATATTGGGATGCCCAAGCGACCGAGCAAAGCTAAACGATTCTTCACCTTTCTGTTCGGTCTGATTGTCATCTTTGCGATTCTGGGCTACTACGCCAAGACCCAGATCCAGCCGATGCCTTCAGGCAAAGAATTCTATGTGCGTTACAACGACCCCTTGTCGCTCAATACTGCCCTGCAAGACATGCAGAAGAGGCAGGTTGTTCGAAATGCAGGGATCGCAAGCTGGTACGCCCGCTACAAGAAGACACCTCGTCAAGTGAAGAGCGGCACCTACCAGTTCAAGCCTGGAATGACCCTCGAAGAAGTTTTGGCTTCCCTTCAAAAGCCCATTCGACAGATGGTCAGAATTCCTGAAACCTACTGGGCTTCCCGCGTTGGCACACTCCTTGAACAGAAAGGGGTGGCGACGAAGGCGGATTACATGAAGTGGGTGAACGATCCTCAAGCTTTCCAAAAATATGTGAAATTCCCCCTGCCCAAGTCTGGTTCGCTTGAAGGCTATCTGTACCCCGACACCTACGATCTTCCCCCGCTCCTTGGAGCGCAGCAGACCATTATCCGTCAACTCAAAAACTTCGAAAAGCGAGTTGCCAGCAAGCTCGATCCTAATATCAATCTCACCCGAGCTGTGGTCATTGGTTCGATGGTACAGCTGGAAGTCGCACAAGACCAAGAGCGTCCCATTGTCGCCGGAGTCATCGAAAACCGCATCAAGCTGGGCATGCCCCTTCAGATCGACGCAACGATTCTCTATGGCCTGCAAGAGTGGCGACGCCTGACCTTCAAGGACTATCGAGAAGCGAACACCCCTTACAACACCTACCGCCGGAAGGGCCTGCCCCCAGGACCGATTTGTTCGCCCGGCCAAAAGAGCATTGAAGCTGCACTCAGTCCGGCAAAGCACACATACTTGTACTATGTCGCCCTCCCCGAAGGCCGCCACATGTTCAGCAGCACCTACCCCGAACACCTGAAGAATATTGAGAAGCGAAAAGCCGCGCTCGCAAAGCAAGCGCAACAGAAGCCATGAGAGGATTCAAAACCGGAACGTTTTCAAAGCATCGCGTGTGGGGACCGCTTAAAGCGCTCAGTCCAATCGAAGCGGCTGCCTCGATCATGGAAATTAGCGCGGAGAGCCTCGCGACCGCCGGAAAGAAGCTTGTCCTTCTTGATGTTGACAACACCCTGCTTCCCTGGAAGTCCGAAGATATCCCCGACTCAACGTTCGAATGGATCGCCTCGCTGAAGGCAAAAGAGATCAAACTCTGCATCCTCAGCAACACTCGCCACCCTGATCGCTTGCAAAGACTCTCGAAAAAGCTTGAAGTCCCCTTTATCCGAGGCAAGTTCAAACCCAACCCTGCAATCTACAACCAAGCCTTGAAAGACTTCGAGGCAAAGCCTGAAGAAGCCATCATGATTGGGGACCAGCTCTTCACCGATGTATGGGGGGCAAACCGGGCTGGTATCGACGCGATCTGGGTCCGCCGAATGGCGAACCGTGAATTCCCGGGGACAAAAATCAGCCGACTCGGCGAGCGGATTGTCCGTCCTGCACTTTACAAGGCTATTGAAATGCACCCAAATGAGATCGATGCCCCAGAAACCGAAAGTGGCGAACTGGATGTGATGCCCTCCGAAGCCGGAGCGATGGAACTCCTTAAGCGCCCCATCGTCCGACAGTTTGCGAAATTCTGTATTGTGGGCGGCCTCTCGTTTGCCATCGACTATTGCATCCGGATGACACTGCTCTTTGCCGTACCTTATGGCGATGGAACGCTCAGTGAGGTCGCAGGCACAACACTGATGGAGCGATTCCCATCTGCGTTCGGACGGTTCGGCGATGCAAAGGAAGCCTTTTATCCCCTCGCTGCCATCGCTGGTGGAACATTCGGCATGATCAACAGCTTCCTCTGGAACCGTCGCTGGACCTTCCGTATCAAGGGGCGCGAAGACCGAATGCGACAGCTCAAGAAGTTCTTCGTGGTCTCCATGATCGGCTTTCTGCTGAATGTCGTGATCAGCAGCTTGCTCAACCACGCCATTCCTGGCGACGAAAAAACGAGCGCCCGCATTGCCATCGTCGTTGCGACAGGCATCGCTGCATTCTGGAACTTCTTCGGACAGAAGCTGTACGCCTTCAAAAAGAAGACGTCATGAGCGCGGTCTATCCCTGGCGAGAGGCTCCAAAAGCCGACTTTGCGGTCATCGGCGATCCCGTCGCGCATTCTCTCTCTCCAAAGATGCACGCAGCCGCATATGCCGAGTTGAAGCTGCCGTACGCATACGTCGCGATCCATGTCCCTCAGATGGAAGTTGCGATGGCACTGGAACACCTTGATGGTCTCGGTTACAAAGGGGTTAACGTCACCGTCCCCCACAAGGAGGAAGTACTGCTATGGGCCGATAGCGTTGAGTCTTTTGCAACGCGCGTTAGAGCGGCAAACACAGTCAGCTTAGCGACAAGAGAGGCGATCAACACCGACGGGCCCGGCTTTTTGGAGACCTTGAACGACCTCAATGTCGCGCCAGGAGAGAAGGTTCTCGTGCTTGGCGCCGGAGGCTCAGCAAGGGCCTTGATCGCTGCACTGTCCGACGCCAGCTATGAAATCGGTCTCTGGAATCGGACAGAAGAACGCGCCTATGCACTGCTCGAACAGCTGAATATTGTTGCGCGCCTGCAACAGTCCATCGACGTCAGCGATTACCGGCTTGTCGTGAACGCAACATCCAGCGGTATCGACGGGGATGATCTGGGAATCGACTGGAGCAAAGCTGCCCCACGGACGATCGCATACGACCTCTACTACGGCCCCAAGCCGACGCCCTTCCTTCAAGCTGCCTTCGAGAAAGGAGTCAAAACCGTGGACGGCAGGCTGTTGCTTGTAGCTCAAGGGGCTGGGTCGTTCGAGTGGTGGCTGGACATGGAGGCCCCCCGAAAGGCTATGATGAAAGCGATCCAATGATCGCGCTCTCCGCCACACAGGACAATATCAGAAGAACCGCCGACCTTCTCAGATCGGGCGGTTTGGCGATCATTCCTACCGAAACGGTGTACGGCGTGGCCGCCGTAGCCACCAATGCGGAAGCGGTCGAAAAGATTTACCGAGCCAAGGGACGTCCAGCCGACAACCCGCTGATCATTCACATCTCCAACATAGAGCAGATCGAACCGTTTATCCAGGGCTGGACCAAGTCGGGCAGAGCTTTAGCCAATCGTTTTTGGCCTGGTCCCCTCACTCTCGTATTCAAGAAAACCGATTTGGTGCCCGATATCGTCACAGGTGGCCTCGACACGGTTGCCGTCCGAATGCCATCCCACCCCGTGGCCCGTGAGCTGATTGACGCTGTGGGAGCCCCTCTCGCTGCTCCGAGTGCAAACCGTTTTATGCACCTTTCCGCAACAAGAGTCGAGCATCTCGATACCGCCTTCGTCTCCAAAGTGGATGCCGTGCTGGATGGAGGTCCCTGCATCGTTGGGCTTGAATCCACTGTCGTGGACGTTACAGAGGACCCGCCACGGATCTTGCGCCCTGGAGGCATCTCCAGAGCCGATATCCAAGCCGCCATCGGTTCTCCCTTAGGCTCAGTACCGCATCCCTCACTCCGACGTTCACCCGGACTGTTTCCCAAGCACTACTCGCCGAACGCGCCAGTGATGCTCGTAGATGTGTTGCCGCCAGGAGGCTCAGGATTGACTTTCGGGGAGGCAACCCCACCTGCACAGGTGCAAATGCCCGCAGACCCCGTGGATTACGCAAAGGAGATGTACGATGCTCTTCACCGCATCGACACACAAAACCCTGAGACGATCTACGTAGAACGTCCGCCAGAAACCCCTGAATGGGAAGCTGTTTGGGATCGTCTGATCCGCGCCTCTGGCGACATTGATGAAGATTTCTAAGCTCTCGGCTTCGGTCGAAGGAAGCCGACTGTACCCTGCACCTTGGTCAAGATTGAGCGGACAAGCTTCAGTTCCTCTTCAACGTCCTTCGCTTCTGGAGAAAGTGGCACCAGCAGATAGTCCGCGTTGTGCTCTTGAACCAAGTCCTCAAGCGCAGAGGCAACATCCCGCCCCCGTTCAACCTTCACCAGATAATCCACTTCAGCCTCGCCAAGCATAGATTTCGCCGGCTCAAAGGCAGACATAGCCTGTTGTTCGTCTTCCGACATCGGAGCAGTGAGCGGCTGATGCCGAGGCACAACGATCACATAGCTTGCCAAGACCTGCGAATTGAAATCGCGAGACATGCGGATAGCCGCTTCCAGGCCATCTCTGTCCTGAGGCTCACCGCGCAACAGGAGTACCAGCCTCGAATCGCACGCGGCCGTGGCCTTGCGCTTCTTTTTCTGAGGCTCTTCGACCAAAAGGTCAAGGGAAAGCCGAGCCTCACGAACTGTATCCGCAATCGGCAGCTGAGAGCGTACTTCTGGAACGCTTCGGAACACTTCCCGCACGTTCTCAGGAACCGCTGCGACAATGACCCGAGCATCCTGCGACTCAATAAAGTGCAAAATGTCGCGGAAGGTATCAACGCCCGCAACCGTGCATTCGGTAATGCCTGAGCAATCGACAATAACGCCGCTCGGATGCCGCTTCAGCGTCAGGGAGATGGCAGTATGCACTGTCTCCCAAAAGTTTGAGCGTAAGGCTCCTGAGAGGATAATCACGTCCTCATAGCTTTCGACGATCATTTCAAGAAGTACCTCACGTTCGTAATCACAACGTTCTTACGCTTGCCCAGAGCAAGCTTGAGCGGAATTGCCGCATTCGAATGCAGAAGCGACTGAACCCAGTTCTTCGGAATGGCCTGGGGAACGATCACAGTCACCATCTGGTTTGGATCCTCCGCAATGGTCTGGTCAATATATTCAACGATCGGCTCAACGAGCGAACGGTAAGGCGAGTCCAGAATAACCAGCGGCATATCCGCGCCAAACTTGGCCCAGTCCGTCTTAATCTGGCTCACATTCTTCGTGTCAAGCGTCACATGCACGGCCCGTACGTCTTTGGTCATCGCCTGCGCATACGCAATCGCTTGCAGAATTCCCTTGTGCAACCGTGGGACCAGCAGGAGCACAGTCGTTTTGGTCTCAATCGGTTTATCCTCTGCTGTAAGACTCAGTTCCTTGGCGAGGTAATTATAGTGCCTTCGAATAAGGCTGAAGATCACCATCATCACTGCCAAGGCAATAACGATGAGCCACGCACCTTCTGTGAACTTCGTCACGAGAAGGATGCAAAGCACCACAAACGTCACGACTGCGCCAACACCACTGACCAGGAACTTCCAAAGTGGCGATTTCTCTCGCTTGAACTTCACCGCCATACCAAGCTGACTCATCGTGAATGAGATGAAAACACCCATCGCATACAAGGGAATCAGCGAGTGAGTATCCGCCTTGTAGAGGACAATCAGCGCCATCGCAGCAACAGAGAGCAGGATGATTCCGTTCTGGAAGACGAGGCGGTCTCCGATCGTATTCAGCTGTCGCGGCAAGAAGCCATCCCGAGCGACAAAGCTGCAGAGCCTTGGGAAGTCCGCAAAAGCCGTGTTTGCGGCAAGGAACAAGATCAAGGCAGTCGAGAATTGGAGCACTGCAAACATCGTCCCATCGCCAAAGTGCCTTAAGGCGATCTGAGCAACGACAGTCTTATAGGTCGGGTCAGAAGGTGCAATCGGAATGATTCCTTCGTGATATGCAAGATAGCTCAGGCCGATGAACATCGTCATGAGCAAACCGATCATCCAAAGCAGCGTCACCGACGCGTTGCGCGCCTCAGGCGGACGGAAAGCCTGCACACCATCAGCGATTGCTTCCGTACCCGTAAGAGCCGTACAGGAGGCCGCAAAGGCTCGCAGCATCAAGAATGCGCCCATCGCATGCAAGCCTTCGGGGGGAGTCGGAACTGTCGGCACATGGTGCGGCTGCCCCCAAGTACCAAAGAGTCCCGCAACGACCAAAGCCAGGATCATTACGACGAACGAATACGTCGGAATCGCAAACAGTAATCCACTTTCTTTCGCGCCCCGCAAGTTCGCAACCATCAGGATCAAGATTGCAACAAGTCCAATCTCAACTCCATAAGGCTTCAAATTCGGATACAGCGACACCAAAGCGTTGATGCCAGATGAAACCGACACCGCGACGGTCAAAACATAGTCAATGAGCAAGGAAGCGCCTGCAATGCGTCCTGCGCCGCTCCCAAGATTCTCTGTGGAGACCAAATAGGTTCCGCCGCCCTTCGGGTACGCATAGATCGTCTGAAAGTAGCTGAAGCCAACGATCAGCATCAGCGCGCCCAGCCAGATGGAAATGTTGAAGACGTACGGCAAAGCTGCCGCTCCAGCAAGCACCAGAACAAGCAGGATTTCTTCCGTCGCATAAGCGACTGATGAAAGAGCGTCAGAGGCAAAAACCGGAAGGCCAAAGACCTTTGGCAACCTCTCGTGATGGGCATGCTTCGTGTGGATCGGGTTACCGATCAAAACCCGCTTGAGTTTGCCAAAAAAAGCCATATAATCGCCTAACGGCCCGCTTCAACCGTGCGCAGGCCAACCAGCTCTTTGCGCTTGTCGAATTCGCAATAGACGCGTGGCATTCCATTTATACCAAGCGCAGCGCGAGGATTGTGAGCACAAAGCCGGATTGCAAGCTCATCGCCGAAATCTTCAGCCAGATTTTGGAACGCATCAAGCAGCGTAATCGCACTGCCAGCCAAGGTTTCCGTCCCCTTGAGCGTCACTCGATTCTTGCTCGTGACTACATCTAGCCCCCACATCTTCAATGCCGTACCCGGGGGCAATCCGGTAGCCATCGTACTGTCGCTCACAGCAAGGATCTTGTCGACTGGCTTGGCCTTGAGCAGGAGCTTCATCGAGTCTTTGCAGACATGAATACGGTCGTAGATCACCTCGGTTGCGACGGCATCATTAGTGAGAACATAACCGACCACACCCGCTTCCCGATGATGAAACGGTCTCATAGCATTGAAGGTATGCGTCGCGTGAGCAGCTCCAAACTCGAAGCCAAACCGTGCCTCGTCATAGGTTGCGTTCGTATGCCCCATGCTTACGCGCACTCCTCGGCTAGAGAGCCTCGAAATCAGTTCCAGGGCTCGCGGCTGTTCAGGCGCAACCGTTGCAACGCGCAACATTTTTTGCTCAAACACAGAATCCCACTCCGAAGCGCCGTCGGGTGGTTCCGCAATGGCTGATAGGGGCTGAGCTCCCGGATAAGCAGGGCTGATGAATGGGCCTTCGAGGTGAACGCCGCCAAAGATAGGCTCGTCGTCAGGAACGTTCGCCATCGCAGACAAGACAGCTTCTGCCGATGCCGTCACGGTCGTCAGGAGCACTGACTCGTAGCCGATTCGCTCAAGAGCGCGCATGAGGCTGCGCAACTCCTCCTGGCTTGCGGACATGAAGTCGATACCGAAAGCTCCATGAAAGTGGATGTCGACAAATCCAGGCACAAGTGTGATCTCGGGCGGTCGACTCACGCGCTCAAATGCTGGAACCCCGCCAGACCAGTCAACAAGGTAGCTTCCGAACCCCTCAGGCCCCAAGTAGTCTGCAACATAGCTCATGGCGCAATCACATAGCCCCCATCCGAACGAAGGACCTTCCCCTCAAGCTCCAACATCGTCAGCTCGCCCAAAACCTCCGCAGGCTCAAGATTGAGCTCCATAGCCAGCTTCTCTGCTGATATTGGATGAACGGACAGTGTCTTGAGAATAACATGATCGTCACTCTCACTCGGGCTGTTGCGACCTGAAGTCGCGTGAGCCATTAACCCAAGGTCCTCCAGAATCTGATCAGGATGATCGGTTAAAGTTGCCCCAAGACGAATCAACTCATGGGAACCCCGAAAGCTGCTCATGCTGATGTTCGAAGGAACCACGAAAACTTGCCGGCCAAGTTCCGCCGCTGCATTGGCGGTCGATAATGCTCCAGAACGTTCGGGAGCTTCGACAATAAGCACTGCGTCTGAAAGCGCGGCGACGACGGCATTTCGCTGCAAGAATGTGTGCTCACGCGGCTTGTGCCCAACCGCGAACTGGCTCACCAAGCATCCGTGCTCCTTGATTTGCTGGAACATCGTTCGATGAGAAGCAGGATAGACCCCGTCAATTCCCGTGGCTAAAACAGCAACGGTCTTGCCCCCATGCTTGATCGCCGTCTGATGCGCGACAGCATCAATTCCAAGGGCGCCCCCAGAAACGACAGTCACTCCCGCTTGAACCAGCCGCTCGACAAATTTCTGGGTCGCGGCTTTTCCATAGGTTGAAGCCGCGCGGGTCCCAACCACGCCGACGGTCGGCGATTCCAAGACACGGTGATCGCCCCAGCAGAATAGCCCGCCAAAAAAGGCCTTAACCGGGCGCAATCGCTCAGGGAGCTCGTCGATCCCAAAAGCAAAGACGCCCTGCTCAACAGCTTTAGTAAGGAGATCAGTGCGCGTTCGCTCGATGCGCTGTCTCTCAGCAGGGGATAGCAACGGACAGCCAAGGATGCGCTCGCGAGGGTCCAAGCCCGGGTGTTCATCCAGCCAGCGTAAAACGGACTCTAATTTGTGAAAAGGCAGTTCCCCCGAAAGGAGGAACTGCCAGAAAGTGCTTGAGCCGACAGATTGGCTCATAGACTGGGCCTACAGGCCGCCGCCGCCAAGCCGACCGCCACCGCCAGCACCTGCGCCTGGACCACCTGTGCGACCGCTGCCCGCACCGGTAGCCGGGCCGCCAGGTCGAACGCTGGTCGGGAGACTGTTGTCGACAATAATGGCGTACTCCTTAGTCGTCGTGTTGCCCATCCAGTCCGTAGCCATCACCTTGATGACTCGTCGACCGTCAGCCAGAGGCTTGTTCTTCGTGAACGGAGAAATCTTGACGATAGCAATACCATCGCGACCGTACTCAAACTCCACATCCTGACCATCGATCTGAATCTTGACCGTGGAGGTGTTCACACCCGTGGCTTCATCATCGACCGAGAAGAGCATCTCAAGCGGAGGCTTGCCAACGAGATCACCCGGGTTGGGCCAAATCATCTGAACTTTCGGACCGGTGAGGTCAACGCCGTTATCCGGATCGAAGCAAAGCAGGCTTCCATCTTGTGCCAGAACCATCAGGCTCTTGCCAACCAGAAGCGCCGGGCCCGATGCCGGGATCGCCAGAGGAATCTGGTTTTGCTGATTCTGCTGTGCAGTGCCTGCACCGCCGCCGCCCGCAAGACCAGAACCGCCGCCAGAGCCTGCTCCAGGGCCGCCGCGTCCGCTGCCCGATCCAGTGCCAGAAGAGAAGTTGCTGCCCGGCATCGGTCGGACAAGGAAGCTCCATACAATCTGTCCCGACGGGTTCAGGGCAACGAGGCTTCCTGCCGTTGTCGGCTGGATAAAGAGCTTGTCAGTAGCGGACGGTCGCACAGACGGATAAGAACCGATGTCGACCGGCTTTCGCCACTTCACAGCGCCGTTGAGCGGATCATAGAGGAACGCCAGACCATCGCGTGAAACCGACAGTACGCCGGAAGCCGAAACGGCCGGGGCAAAGGTCAGCGGCTCGCCAGTGTTCTGTTGCCAGCGCACGGCACCGTTCCCACCCATCATACAAACCACATAGCTGCCTGCGTTTGTGTAGATGTACTCTCCATAAACGGTAGGCTGCGAGTCGATGTTGACGTTGGTAAACCTCTTGCTCCAGTTCACTTTCAGCGTCAGAACGTTAAGACTCGTCAGAGAGTTGTCCTGCGCAAAGAAGAGAACCGATTTGTCGAACACGCCGATCTGACCGGTCAGTCCAGCAAAGACCTTGTACGGAGCATTCCACGCCTTCGCACCTGTCTCGGCGTTGATCGCCATGACCGTGCTGTCGTTCAGCGCGAAAACCACCATGTTGCCAACGGCAACTGGCTGACCTATAATCGGAACGTCCGAAATGTAAGTCCATTTGGCTTCGCCGCGGTCCGCGGTGATGCCATAAATCAAATTGTTGTCGCAAGCAGCGACGACGACATTTCCAACCAGCAGCGGGGCTGAGCGGAAATAGCCAGGGATCGGGTCAACAAGCGGATATCGCCATTTGTGGTTGCCGGTCGCCTGATCAAGTGCAAAAACTCGCTGTCCAACGGCAGTGTAAACGACGCCATCGGCGACAGCAGGCACTCCGACGGGAGACACGGGCGTCGAGTAGGCCCAGCGCCAAGCAAGAGGGATGGGCCCGGTGAATTGCCCAAAAGCGCTCCCTAAAAGACCAAGCGCGAGACTTCCGATCGCTACGATGCGCGACATTCGCATACCTGTATAATCCTCCACAGCGAAGGCAAAAAGCCTGCGCTCCCCTGATTTTAACGGTAAGAGCCCCATGTTGTCTATGCGGGGCGTCCTCAGGGTCATATCATCGGACGGTTTTTATACAGGGTCCGTCACGCCATTTCTCATAAAAAGGTTCAAAAAGCAGTCATGCTATGCTCAAACGCGGTGCAAATCTTTCTATGAGCCTGCCAATTCTTTGCTATCACAAAGTGGGCCCCCTCAGTGAAGAAGGGAGATGGCTGAATATCGAGCCCGAACTTTTGCGCCAGCACATCCGCTTTTTCAAAAGGCGCAGGTTCGCCTTTCTGCAAGCTTGTGAACTCGACGCCCCCTGGCCACGACGAGCCATCTGCCTCACCTTTGACGATGCCTACCGATCCACGATGACTTATGGGATCGAGATCATGAGATCGGAAGGCGTTTCAGGTTCGATCTACGTCGTATCCGAAAGAATCGGAGAAACCTCGGTGTGGGATGGAGAACGCGCAAGTCCCTTGGCCGACCAGGAACTGATCGTTCAAGCTTCCACACTGGGTTTTGAAATCGGAAACCACACCGCAACACATCCGCGTCTGAGCCAGCTCGAACCCAAGTCACAGCGCGAGGAGCTTCTCCAGTGTCACAAGACTCTCACAGATTTGAACATAGAGCCCGTCTCAATTGCATTTCCGTATGGTGCGCACAACGCTGAAACGCTCAGACTCATGAATGAACTGAATTACAAAGTGGGCCTTGCACTGAGCCGCAGGCCAGCACATGCAACAGATTCCCGACAAGCATTGCCCAGGATCGTGCTCTCATATGGCGACCGGCTTCCGATGCTGATCTATAAGCTAAGTCTGCGCCCGCGCCTCCCTTCCAGAAAGCGAAGATCTGAATATGTGACCTAGGGACAGACTTGACGCCTCCCGAAAAGTTTGAGGTATCTTATGCTTCCCCGGGCTCATAGCTCAGTTGGTTAGAGCGCACCCCTGATAAGGGTGAGGTCGCTAGTTCGAATCTAGCTGGGCCCACCAAGTTGCCTTGAGGAGAACGCCTTGTTCTTCGCTGATGTCTTCCAAAACTCAGTTCTGGGCAATTCCACGTTGGTATCTCGCCTCGTGCTTCACGAATTCGAACACAGCCTATCCCCTTAAACGGTCGTAGCCCAGGTCAGGATTTCTCCATCGCTGAGCTATGCGCGTACCCAACTGCGCTGACCGAGGGAGGTACAAAAACTCTAAGCCGCTTGCTCAATCGCTCTATCGTGCTGCATGGCTTCACTGACCATCGAGCCAAACATCGCTTCCAGATCGGCAGGCTGAATGCCAAGCCTCTTTACGGCAAAGTCATCGAGCTTTGGCAAGGCTGAGCCGGGAAAGATCGAGTAGCCCAGCTTCGCAGCAATCCAGTCTGCCAAATGAACGATATCGACAAGCGTCCTATGCTCATCGGTCGCGAACATTGGCTCGTGATGCCATCGACTCGCCTCACAGATCGCTGGCGCAAGCCCGAATTCTTCCATCATCAGAACGCCGACATCCGTATGGTCGAAGCCCAGATAGTATTTCTCGATGTCTCGAACGTCCTCATTAGGAGCCTTGCTTGCTGAAAGCGCGACCATGCACATTTCCCGCGGGAAGAAGCTGGCCATACAGAGGTACCCACCGTCCAGCAGCAGGCCAGCAATATGCGCAAGGTCGGGGTCAACTGCCGTGCTCTTCCGCGAGATCGTACGAGCCGTACCTGCAGTCAAAAGACACTTCAAGCGAAATGCTTGCTGGTCGATGCCTTGAATCTTGCTTAAGCTTTCAGCATGGGCTGCCAGCTGAAGGCTGGCAAGGATACTGCCCACCTGCAACGGTCCAAGCAAATCAATCGCGTGGCGAATGGACTGCACTTCATTGGCATAGAAAGCTGCAGAACTTGCCACACGGACGACCTTGAGAGATAGGATTGGATCCTTGCCGATAATCTCGGCTGTATCTCTCGGTGTTGCCCCTGCGGCAATTGCCGCCAATGCCTTGATGATGATCGCCATCATTGGCGACGTCTGATCCTTTCTTCGGATCATGATCCTCATCGAATCAAGCTTTGGGCCATAGGCCCGATAAGCATTCTGGTCGATCATTGTAGCTCCCCAATAGCTCCTTCATTGACCAAAGTTTCATTCAAAAAAAGCAGTTCGTTTTTTCTATCGGTACCCCTGTACAAACTCAACAGCCCGGTTTTCCCCACTTATGAGCAAACCTGGGAAGATCACCGGCAAGCGCATTTTAGATCATGTACTTTACACAAAGTCGCTCTATCACCATAGGCAGCTAAAGACCGTGCGACTATGGAGTCTGCATTGCGAAATACAAGTGCCGTGGATCGCACGTATATTTGGCGGAAACGGCACTCAGATGTCGCTCTTTTGGCACGCAGCGATCAACGAATCCTTAACAAAACTTTCATAGGACCAAAGGTCCCAAATCCTACGATTCTGTGGTGATTCGCACAATAGACCGATCTACAATGCTCGTCTTACGACGGATTCCGAAAGGTTTCCGGGCCGGAGATGTTTGGTTATCGCTGTTAACGATCAACGCCGAATATCGATAATTCGCCCGGACAAAAAATCTTAGGATGAAGAAGATAAAAGTCATGAAAAGACTAAGCGAACAAGCTGAGGTGAGCTATCTGGCAGTTGCCGGATGCCCCGCCCCAGCACCCCGCAAGCAACGGGGCAACGACATATCGACGTTCGCCTAAGGCCGGTTTTTATTACGCCGCGCCTGGGCACTGACAGGCGCGGGAAATAGCTCCTTCACCGGCATTTCCCCTTCGATGAATTCTGAGAGATCGAGGCCTTGCGGGCCGACGGTTTTGGGTTATCGGTAAATCGACTATCAATCGACTAGCAGGTTCGATTCCTGCAACGCCGCTTAAGGCGTCAACTCCCAAGCCATCCCTTGTCTGCAAGGCTCATGTTCTCCAATGTGTGGGCAGATTTGCCTCGATAGGCCGTGCTTTGACACGCCTCGGGAGCAAACTGTCCACCAAATGAACAGTTTCGATTTCGGCTTTCCGGGCCGAAGATCATGGGTTATCGCCGATTACGCGGGAGGTCGTGGGTTCAAATCCCACCCGACTTGGTCATACGAGTCGGTAGCTCAGTCTGGTTAGAGCGCCAAAAACGCCCAGGATCGCCACTTGCCCGGAAAGCAAAAGGAATGAGACGAAGAACCGCTTGGTGAAGCAGTCAACAGTAGGCAATCGTGCATCGCGAATTTGATCGCAAACAGCAGATGGCCGATCACTGATTTACGTCAGGGCCGAAGGTTTAGGCTTATCGATGGCTGGTTCAAATCCAGCATCCGCCTATTAAGCGGAGGGTCGCTACGGAAGAGGTAGCTCGACGCGAAAGCGTGCCTAACGGCAACTTGCCCGGACAAAGCTGAATATTGATATCCGGGCCGGAGCCGGAGGGTTAACGAGATAGCTGGTTCGACTCCAGCACCCGCATTTGAGCGGCAGGGCCAAACGCAAGCGAAGCTCAGGATATTGTCCCTCTATCAAACCCTTGCCCGGATCAAAAGAAGAAATCCGATATTAGACATCGGATTTCTAAACAACGGAAAAGGTGAAAAGAACATGAGGTTCACAAAGCATTTGAGCATAAAGAAGACGAAGCAGAAGATGGCAATCCCGGGTGCTGGACAAGTCCAGAACTCGGCAGGCGGCTACGCCTGGACCGCCGATGCTCGGACTCTGCTCGACAGGTTCCTGATCCTTGGAACAGAAGGCGGAACCTATTACATCAGCGAGCATAAGCTGACGCGCGACAACGCCAAGAACATCATGGAGCTAATCAAGCTCGATGGCGAAAAGGTCGTTGCCCGAATCGTTGAAATCAGCGAATCGGGTCGCGCACCGAAGAACGACGCGGCAATCTTTGCCCTCGCCCTGTGTGCTTCCTTCGGGGAGACACCGGTGCGCCAAGCCGCATTTGCCGCTGTCCCGCGTGTATGCCGAATCGGAACCCACCTTTTTCAATTCATCTCCGAAACCGAGGAGTTGCGTGGATGGGGGCGTGGTCTCCGAAAGGCGGTTCAGCGTTGGTACACGGAGTCGTCTGCGGAGGATTTGGCTTACCAGGCGATGAAGTACCAGCAGCGTGGAGGATGGTCGCACCGTGACCTGTTGCGTCTGTCGCACCCGAAGGCGACCACGGAAGAGCACAACGTGATCTTCAAGTGGATCGTCGACGGCGAGCTGAAGGGATCGAACGCACGAATTGAGGCGTTCGAGAAGCTGAAGGCGACGACGGATGCCAAGGAGGCCGCGAAGCTGATCCGCGAGTTCAAGCTGACGCGCGAGTGCGTCCCGACCGAGCTGTTGACCGATGCAGCTGTTTGGGAAGCCCTCCTGGAGTCCATGCCGATGACAGCGATGATCCGCAACTTGGCAAACATGACCAGGTGTGGATTGCTATCCATCGGAAGCGACGCCGCAAAGTCAGTCGTTGAGAGGCTCAGCAGCGAGCAGGCGTTGAAGCGTGCACGCGTGCATCCGCTGGCAATCCTATTGGCCCAGGCGACCTATGCAAGGGGACAGGGATTCCGCGGACAACATTCGTGGACGCCGGTGCCGAAGATCGTCGACGCGCTCGACGAAGCGTTCTACAAGGCTTTTGCAAACGCAGAACCAACCGGCAAGAGATTCTTGCTCGGCGTGGACGTTTCAGGGTCGATGTCGTCTTGCACTGTCGCTGGGACACCGCTGAGCGCATGTGAAGCGGCAACCGCGATGGCGATGGTCACGGTCGCATCCGAGGATGCAGTGCATCCGATGGCGTTCAATCACGGACTGCAGAAGCTCCCGATCTCGGGAAGAATGCGACTGGATGATGTTCTGAGACATACACGGAATGTGAACTTCGGCGGAACCGACTGTGCTCTGCCGATGATCTACGCGACGAAGCATAAGCTGCCGATCGACGTGTTCGTGGTCTACACGGACAGCGAGACTTGGTTCGGGCATATCCACCCGGCGCAGGCTTTAGAGGAGTACCGTCAAAAGATGGGAGTCCCCGCAAAGCTCGTTGTGATGGGGATGTGTGCAAACCAGTTCACCATCGCTGATCCTCGAGATCAGGGAATGCTGGATATCGTCGGCTTCGATGCGGCAGTTCCGCAAGCTCTGCGTGAGTTTGCAATAAGCTGAATAGCCAATGAAGGCTGGCTTGTATAAAGCCAGCCTTCTGCCATTGCGAATACGCTAAACTATCCGAAACGCCATGACCCTTTCTGTCGCCTACGACAAGTTCGCCGACACGCTCAAGAAGATGGGCATGTCTAAAGAAGCTTTCATTGCTGAGACAGACGGCAGGATTATTGTCGCGGCCTACAGCGCAGAGAGACAGTGCTTCGTGAGCTGTGAGAGCACAAAGTCAAAGGCTGAAACCTTGAGTGACCTTGAGAAGTCGGGCTTTACCGTCATCGAATGTCGATGGGATGCCGGAACCCCCGCAGAACCATCGGATGATGCAACTCCCCAATTCGTTGCCGCAGTGGCCTACAAGGCAAAAGGCCAGCAGGTAGGAGTATGGGTCGATGCCTTCCCCTATCAGCCAACGCAGGCGCAAGTCCTTCATGCGATCTACGATGAGTTCAAAATGCACGGCGAAGTAGGCGAGCTTGGTTTCGAAGCCTTCGTTCGGCTGGCCAACCCAACGGTGGCTGTCATCTCCAGCCCCGAATTGAGCGGCTTCTCCCGCAAGCATAAGACCCCATCAAAAGCATAAAGGCCCCCTGCAAAGAGGGAGCCTTTATCCAGACAAAGCTGGATTTACTTATTTGCCGGGCCGCCTCCACGGGTCATGCCTCGGCCTTTCAGATGGTCGGGCATTTCCTGCTGAGGCTTATTCTGTGACTGGATATCCTTCACAACATCCCGAGAGTCAGGAGTGGACTGGCTGCATCCCGCAAGCAAAGGGACACCGCCGATCAGTACGGCCGCCACTCCGTAAAGCACTCTGCCTTTCATGGCTTAGTTAGTCACATCCCACTCGTAAGCATTCAGATCGAATGCCGTACCGGCATGACCGTCAAGAACGTTGCATCCAGCAGCAACCGCCTTGATCGACTTTGCGCGGCTCGAAGAGTCGGTATAAGTGATGATCACGCGATCGCCATGCCACGGCCATACGCCGCCATAGACGTTCCACGCCAGAGGAGTCGACGGGTTCCATCCGCCAAACCACCAATAGCCCGGCCAATCGCCCATGCCCGGTCGCAGATCGCGGAAAGCGGAGTCGTAGATGCAAGGCGCATCGACTTCGTAGTTGCCGCCACCATAAGGCGTGCCCGACGGCTTGCGATTCCAGATGCTGCTGATCGAATAGATCGTCCTGCTGACATCGTAGATCATCGTCTGAGTAATCGGAACGTGATGAGTGTTCGAGCCATCCCAGCCTTGCGGGTGGATGAATTGACCATTGACCCCGAAGTCCGTCTTGAACCCGTGATTCAGCACACGCTGATCGCCCTGGTACTGGAACGGGACGCTAGCCGGAGGAATCAGTTCGACCGTCTCGCGCTCGTTTGCGCCTGCGGGATCCATCGGATCGCTGAAGAGTCCATAGTTCTTGTTATATGGATGATGCAGATAATGAATATTGGCGTCGTTGTTCGGCGGAACGACCGTGTAGGTGTTCGTATAGAACGCAACTGCGTAATAGTCATCGTAGTCGTTGCAGTACATCAGCGCTGAAGTCCCCATCTGTTTGGAGTTGCTAATGGCTGCGGTCTTCTTCGCTGTGGCCTTGGCTTGAGCGAACACTGGGAAAAGGATCGCCGCCAGAATGGCGATGATCGCAATCACGACGAGCAGTTCAATCAACGTAAACGCACGTTTGAGCATACAACCTCCCGGCACCCAACGCTGGGTGCCATAAGGGGGGATAAATCATCCCTTAATATCAGTAAAAATCAAATTGCCGGGTTTTGCTGCCTGAAAATTGTCATGATTTGCAAAAAATTCCAAATATGCTGCTTTTTTGTCCAAGAAGCATAACAATAAAAGCCCCTGTTTCCAGGGGCTGACTTGCTTGCGCAGTAGGTTAAGACTTAACCGATTTCCTGTCCCCCACCGCCCGGAGGAGGGCCGCCGGGACCACCCTGCGGAGGCCCCATCGGCGGGAACTTGAATGGCTCGCCGATCATGGATTTCCATTTGGCCTTCTGATTTTCATTCAGGATGCCCATGATCCGGTCCATCGCCTGACGGAACATCTCATTGCCTCCTTGACCAGAGCCACCTTGTCCGGGACCGCCAGGGCCTCCGCCTTGTCCTGGGCCGCCCTGTCGGCCACCACGACCGCCTTGTCCAAAGCTCGGTTCATCAAATTCTCCGCCGCCGCGACCGCCACCACCGCCAGGGCCTCCGAATCCGCCGCCTTGACCGCCGGGAGGAGGAGGCATTAGCCGACCAAGGATTTCGTGAATGCGCTGGTTTTGCTCTTCAGTCAAAGAAAGTGCCTGCCCAACTTCCGGTCGCGCGAAGGCGAATGGTCCTGCAGCCTGAAGATCAAGCTGCATATAGCGCTTGAACTGTTTCTCATCAAGGACCCTCTTCAATTCCGCGTTGATCTTCTTCGGAGTTTCATCTCCCTGTGGCGGTCCTTGAGGGGGACCCTGCTGCCCTCCACCCTGCGGAGGCTTCGGACGATACTTCTCCAGAATCTCCCGAATCTTCATCTTCTGCTCTTCCGACAGTCTCAGCTCTTTCTCAACAGCTGGGTTCGTCAGAATCACCGGTCCACCGTGTTGCATTGGTCCTGGACCGCGCATCTGTCCCTGGCCAGGGCCCTGTCCCGGACCTCCGGGGCCACCGCCGCGCTGACCCTGACCAAATCCACCCTGCCCGGGGCCGCCTTGCCCTTCCACCTGCATGGGGGAATCGCTGCAAGCCGTAAAACTCATCGACTTTGGATCGCTCTCGGCGGAGACAGAAAGCGAGTTTGCAAAAGACATCGCCGCAACTGCTCCAAAGCTCATCAGCGCCAAACTTTTCAGAAAGCCCTTGTTGGTCATTTCTTTCTCCTTTCAGGCCTTTTCCGACCTTTCGAGAATCAATTTGACCTTTGCGTATTTGGAAGTTGTTTGGAAATGCGATTTTCTATTTCGGTTGCGCCAGAGGCAGATAGATGCTTGCCGAAGTTCCGCATCCGACTTCACTCTCGATCTTCAGCTCACCGTGATGCCTCTCCGCAATCGCCTTGCAAATCGCCAATCCCAGCCCACATCCGCCATCCTTGCGACTGCGAGCTTCATCCACCCGATAGAATCGTTCGGTAACCTTGGGCAGATGTTCTGCTGGAATGCCAGATCCAGTGTCGCTCACCTGAAGAATGCCGCGTGAACCCTCTGCCCACGCACGGACCTTGATCACTCCCTCCTGCGATGTGTAGCGTCGCGAATTCTCAATGAGGTTGCTCAGGCAGCGAACGATATCATCGTTGTCCGCAAGAACCTTAAAAGGATGATCGACCTCCGAAACAATCCTCGCACCGGCTGATCCATCAAAGCTCTTGATGGTTTGCTCGATCATCGTGGAAACGTCCACTGGAACACTCGTCACATCGGCAACGGAACTGTCCATACGAGCCAAAGACAGCAGCTGCTGAACGAGACGGCCCATAACATCGGCGGCATCGTCGGCAATCTGCAGCGACTTTCGCAGCTCTTCCTCATCGCCTTCTTGCGACAAAGCGGAGCTCGTTGTCAGCTTGATTCGCGCCAGAGGCGTTCTCAATTCATGCGACGCATCCGCAACAAACTGGCGCTGCTTGTTCAAAGCGGCTTCCAGTTCTTGCAACAGCTTTTCTCTCTGTGTGAAAGAAATCTGCAATCGCTCCACCATCTCATTGAAAGTCTTTGCGAGCACGGCAAGCTCATCGCTTCCAGACACCTTCAGCCGGAGGCTAAGATCATTAGTCGAAATATGCCCGGCGGCATCCGTAACTTCCATGACGGGCTTGAGCGCCCGGCTAGCCAGAAAAGACCCTGACAAGGTGGCAATAACCACAGCAAGAGGAATCAGGATGAAGAGTAGCCTCGCCTGAGCCGCAACCAGCCGATCGTACTCCTCAAGGCTGCGGCCGAATTGCAGGTGCCCCAAGAACTGTCCCTGCCGTACAACTGGCACCGTGACGACTCGGGTCTTGATACCGTTGTACACCACGGTTGTCATCACAAGCGGCCCAAAACGAATCCGCAAGGTCTCGGGATCGAGCGCGAGTGCGCCTGAGCTTGGAGCAACCACTTTCCCTTCGGAATTGAAGAAGATCGGGCGCTCCGCCGGCTGTCGATCTTCATCTGGGCCGGGGCCCCCGAACCCGCCAGGTCCTTCGCCAGGCGGCGGGCCCTGTTGTGGATTGCCCGGCATGAGTCCGCCCAACGCAGGAGGTATTCCCCTGGTCAATTGAGCGGCACGGAATTGCATATCGTTGTCGATGGACTGCAACACCGAGGTTCGCGTAGAGTAGACCAGTCCCAAGCCGATGCCCAGCAGGCAGGCGAGAACGACGAACGCATTCAGGAGAGTGAGCTTTGTACGGAAAGAGATATTGCTCACACCCCACCCACCCCTGTCTTTAGCCGATATCCAAATCCATGGACCGTTTCAATCAAGCTCTCAGAACGTCCCGCATCGATTTTCTTCCTCAGAGAGGTGACGTGAAAGTTGACTGTATTGGACAGACTCTCAATATCATTCCAGACTTCGTCGATAATCACCTCGCGCGAAAGCACTCGTCCCTGGTTGCGCGCCAGGGCTTCAAGAAGGCTGTATTCGCGCGGTGTAAGCCGAACCTCTTCCGTGCCGCGCTTGACACTATGGCTGGCAATGTCTATCTCGAGGTCTGCAACGTGAATGAGGTTGGATTTGTGAACTTTCTCCCGTCGGAGCAAGGCTCGAACCCTTGCAAGCAGCTCAGCAAAATCGAAGGGCTTGGCTAAATAGTCGTCCGCGCCAGAATCCAGACCTTTCACCTTATCGCCGGTCTGATCGCGAGCCGTAAGCATGAGAATCGGAACTGCGTTGCGTTCATCCCGCAGTTCGCGGCAGACGGCAATACCGTCCTTCTTCGGCATCATGATGTCCAGCACGAGCAGGTTGTACGTTCGAGCCCGCGCCATGCGCAAGCCCTCATCGCCGTCGAAAGCCAAATCGACGTCGAAGTCTTCCTTCTCCAAAGCATTGCGAAGCCGCTCCGCAATCACTTCGTCATCTTCGATCACCAGGATGCGCAAAGTCTAAGAAGTATAGCGGGCTTTCATCTTCCAACAAACGAGGCTTCTCCGTCGTCACACCCACAGCCATGCGCCAGCAATCATCCCGTATGTGTCGCGTGATGAGTTTGGAATCGGATGTATACCAAAGCGCGGCCTATGCTATCTTGAATACCGAGATGAGCAAGAGGATTGAGGCTGAGCTGACCTGTCCACAGTGTCAGGCGAGGTTTGTAGACGATGTATTTCTGACCCTTTGGATCGAGGACCCCAAGAATCGGGCTATGGTCTTCGAGGACTGCGTCAATGTGGTGCATTGCCCAAAATGCGGATGGGAGATTCGAGTTATCAATACTCTCTTCTGCACAAACAGGGATTTGAACTTTGCTGTCTGGTACGAGCCCGAGCCGGACCCTGACATCGATGTTCAGGCGGAGGGCTATGCCGCCATCATGGGGCCAACGAGCTACTTCGCAACAGCCCCGCGTGTCGCAGATTGGGAAGAATTCAAGGAAACGATTCTGAAATTCGAACGGGGAGAGCTGAAGGGCGAAGCCCCAACCAAGGTCGATTTCAGTGCTCTCGAAAACATCGCCCGTCAAGAGGCTGAGCAGCGCAGGCGGGAAAGGGTAACATTTGTGGACCGGCTCCGTGGACTCTTCTCCCGGAACAAGGGCGGTTAGCTCAGTGGTAGAGCACTTCGTTCACACCGAAGGGGTCGTAGGTTCAAGTCCTATACCGCCCACCATTCTCCCAGGTTCAAACTCACATATCCAGCGACGGGAAGGTTCGAACCTGCGACGGGAGAAAGGGGACAATTAAGGGGACAGAGGCTCAGACGCTTTTCAGCTATCCCTGCACAGCCTGCGATTCGACGCTCGCCTGCCCCGCTGGAGCGTAATACCCTGTCGCCCTTGCCGCAACCCCAGAAGAAGCCCACGCTCCCATGTCTGCATGGTCTGAGAGCTTCAGATCGGCGTGCGAGCTGTTGGCGGTCGCGGGCGGCACATGGGCGCGGGAGACGATGTGTACGGCGGATGCGTTCCACTGGCCAAGCGTCCCACCCGACCCGTATCGGATCATGGCGTACTCTCCAGCCGTGGACGAATCCTCGCCGGAGTTTGCCGACCCGCCCTTGTAGACCATCGCGCGGTCCACGTAAGACAGTCTCGCGAGGTTGTCCAGGCACTTGCGGATGCGAATCCCCGATCCGACCATCGACATAAACCCGATGTTCATGTCGTTTTTGGAAACTCCAAGCTCGTTGATGGCGATTCTGGACGGCAGGCCGAGCTGCATGAGCTTTCCGGCGACCGACTGAACCTTGTGAAGGTACGATGCGGCGTACACGTCAGGATCGGGAGCAGCCTGGCTCTTGTAGCTGATGTAGCAGTTCATGGCGAACCGGTCGTACGGAGCCAGGTCCAGCCCGATTCCCGCGATGGTCGCAATCGCCGCTACGGTGGCGCTCAGGTCCGTCGCCACGCTGGTCGAGCTGTAGAGCCCTCCCAGAATCGGGGTTTCGATCTGTGCGCCTGGGAATGCTGAGCGAAGCGCGGGCATGTGGAAGTTCATCCAGTCCACGAAGGCGTCCTCGCCGGTGCTGAAATCCCACCCGAACGCATCGGCACCCTTCCCGCCGATGGCACCCGGCTCGTTAGGGCCGCTGATGATGATGTACTCATCGGGGTCGAGCCCAAGAGACTCGCACTCCGCCCGCGCATAGCCGATCAGCTCCAGATCGACCTCCAGCCCCGCCGCCCAGGTCGTCTGGGGTGGAACGGAGTCCCGATAGTCCCCGCTGGAGACTTCCTCGCTGTACGTGAGCCATGCGTCTCCGCCCAGCTCGGCCCAGCTTCCCTCAGCGGGTACGCCCTCGTCGCTGGCTGGATAGAACCCCGCATCGTAGACGATTTTGACGCCGTTGACAAGGCACTGCCTTACCCTGCGCATCCACGACCGGTACGCCGCCGTGCCGGTGCGAGAAGTGACGCTCACATCGGGGGCGTATCCGCGCTTGTCCGGCCCAAGGCGGAGGCATTTCGCTTTCGCGTGGTGACACAGGTTGATCTGGCTGTCGAACTGTGGGCTCCAGCCGTCCACCTGGCACACAAAGCCAACCTGGATCACTTGTCCCACTCCACGGAGATCAGAATGTCGGCAGGGGACGCTCCAGATCCGTTGGCGTAGTTGCCGACTGTCTGGGAGAAGGTCGCGGGGATACCGCCCGAGTAGGCGTAGTCCGCACCGCCCTCGCTCGCCTTCTTGCTGTAGAAGTTGCCGCTGATGGTCGAAGCATAGGCTTCCAGGTCGGGGGTGAAGATCGTCTGGCTGTTGCCTGCGCTGTGTCCGTCGAACTGGAGCACGACAAGGAAGTCGCCGTAGGGAATCCACACCTTGGTCGGCATGGCAATCCGAAGCTTGACGTTCGAGCCCACAGCGGCAGTGTTCTCCCCAGCCGCGCCAAGGCGGGCGTTGGGAACCTTGTCAGCGTTGCCCGGAACGATCGACGCAAAAGCTGCGCGGACGCCGTTCGAGGAGCCTCCCGACCAGGCCGTTCCCCGCGAGATCGTGACGATGGCCTTCGCGTAGCGTCCAGGCCAGACCCGGTTGAACTCTCGGTGGAAGTACAGCCGGCCCGCGGGCATCTTCTCAGCGGTGGAGCCGTCGAAGATGGTGGCGTCTCCAAGCCCAGCGCGGCGGTGTCCGGTGAACACCGTGTGCTCAAGATTGGTCCGGTACTCGGTCCGGCGAGACTGAAGGCTGAATCGGTTTGTCATAGGTGGCGCACCTGCTGGACCTCGAAGGTCGTGGTCGTGGCCCCGTCGCTTGCAACGATGCTCACGCGGTCGCCAGGGCCTGCCGGAACCGGAACCGGATCGCCCCCCGGATATGCCTGGACGGTCCACACTGACGTGCTCGCTGCGTAGTTGATGCGGATGTTCAGGGGGACGCCGGTGAGCACGGTGACCATCAGCCCAGTACGATCTCTGGAGAGAGCTGCGCTGTCGTTGATCCCGCCCGCGCCGGTGTTGTCCTCGAACAGCCAGAACGGGGTTCCGGCGACGCTTGCGATCCCCGACGGGGGAAGCCAATAATTGGTCACCTTCTGGCGACCTTCCGTGTCTGAGTGCATTGCCATAGTTGAGTGCTCCTTAGCTGAAGCTGATACCGTCCGTCGAATCCACGACGGCTACATTCCCGGCGGATACGTAGATGAGCTTGATATGCCGCTCTCCGCCCGCCAAAACCGATTCGTCTGCCCCGAACCCCTTGTCCTCAACCCCCGACGCCACAGCGGTGAACGTCGGCACGATGACGCTCAGGTCCGCCCCCAGAACCTGCCCCTTGATCGCGGTTCCGTCGATCCAGTACACGTAGATGTTCCGGTCGTGGCGGGAGATGAAAAGCGTGGGCTTGGTGCCTGGGTCGATGGTCGTCACGGGGGTAAAGGACCTTCCTTCCGATGTCGTCTCGTAGAGCGTGAATGTGCCGTCCTGCTGCTCGACCGCGAGCAGCCACCGCTGCCCGTCTGACCGTCTGTCGCACCGGATGCACACCCAGACCGCCTTTCCGATCAGGGTTGTCGTCTCTGAAAACTGGAGCGTCTGGAGGTTCGCAGACCGCCTGATCCGCACCAGCAGGTCGCTGTCGATCCAGGCCACGAGGTGCCGACCGTTGAGTGAGACGTCGTAGGAGACTCCTCCCGCTTCTTCCGTCTCCTCCACCAGATATGCGGCGCAAACCCCGTCCCACGGCCTCTGGCGGGAGATGAGGACCCCATCAGCCCTCAATTCCCAGTCGGGAAGCTCGGTGCCGTCGACGGGTTCGCTATGCTCCGTCACCGTCCACCCGGAAGGGGCCGTTCCCGCCGAGGTGACCGCCGAACCCCCCGGCTCGTGCAGGTGCAGCTCATCGGTGCCGTCCATCACATGACGGCGCGGCTCCACGATCCACGAATAAGAAACCTGGGCATGGTCGCCGGTCGGCTGCCAGTCAGCGTCTCTCTTGCGGAACGGGAACCCTGCCAAAGGGGGCGGCTCACGCAGCGAAGACACGACCATCGCAAGCACGGGCTCGGTATCTCCCTGCCAGAAGAAGGCGTGCGTGGTCTGCCGCTGCTCTATCGGATCGCGGGCCAGGTGCGCCCGCTGGGTGTATTCGATGCCGCCCTCGTAGATGCTCGCAATCTCGGTATCCAGCCCGTCCTCGCAGTGGACACCATCGAACACTTCGCGCTTGATGCACAGCCCGTCCAGCGCGGTCATGCGCATGTTGGGAAGCCTCAGCCGCGGCGTGACAATAAAAGAGTCAAACCCTTCGTGCCAGTGGTTGAACTGCCCGATCCTTGCTCCGGGTCCGTCCGGGTGGAGCAATGCGCCGACTGACGAGCACTCCACGATCAGGGTCGGCTCTTCTGCCTGCCTTTCCCATCGCGGGTAGTCGATGTTCACCGGGGCGGCCCGGTCCTCCACGTCGATCTCGAACCGAAGATATACCCCGTGCCCCCAAGGATGCAGAGCAACGGAGAGGGTGCGTTCCGGCTCACCGACGATGGTTTCGGAGATTCCGGTGGGCAGGGCGTCGTATCCCCTGGTTTCGATGTAGCCGCCGCCGAAATCCTGAGCGTTGCTCAGCGCGTACTTCTCATCCTCGCTGCGCGGCAGGTCGTAGACGACGTTCTTGGCCGTGAACCCGTCGCCTGGAGTCTGCTCCAGCAGGACGCGCTTGCCGGTGTAGCTCTCCAGGTACACCCTCACCTCATCGACGTTGGTGTCGGTCCAGTCCAGGTACACGCTCTTGCACAGATAGGGGTACTGATAGGCTGAGTCGGTGAACCTGCCGATATCCAGCTTGAGCACAGCCGTTCCTGGCCCCGTGCCGTCAGCATCGACCTCTATATCCGCGCCAAAAGCAGCGGAGCAGTCCTGAAAGCTCCACGCATCCTCAGAATCCGCGTCCAGCGTGATGCTCGATGGCGCGGCAGGCGCGATCGCCTCGAACCGCGAGATTCCGATCGGGCTCGTCTGCTGGTCGAAGTAGTGGCTTTCATACAGATCGCGCAGGCGAGAAAGGAGCAGCGGCTCGCTCAGGACGAAATTCCGCGTCCTAACATCCTCTTCCGGGGGAAGCGCAGGGTGCGTCAGGTGCTGCTGGGCGATCCGAAGCCAGTAGAGCTTGGCGTTCGCCGGTGCCCCTTCGACCTTCCACTGCACCGATTCGTCTGCCGAGTCGGGCGGGAACCACAGCCCGAGGCCCCAGAGAGGGTTGAACCATAGCCACAGCCGCACGAGAGGGTGCCGATGGCGAAAGACGTTCGGGATGTTCCCTGATGAATCATCAACCCTTTGGACCCGGTACGGATACTCCCACGAGATGTTTGCAAAGCAGGCGTTCGGCGGGCTGAACGCAGGGTTCGGACATGCGGGCGGAAGGCCTGTATAGAGTCCGCCCGATATCGGGAAATAGTCACCCAGACGAATGCCCTGGTAGGTGACGGTATCGCTGGCTTCCTGCTGCCTTGCGTACGACCCGCCCAGCAAGGTCGGCATGGGAAGACTCTCAGCAAGGGGGGCCTCAATAGTGTGCGCCGATTCTCCGACCGTGGAGAGCATCGCCGTGAGCGCGTCCAGGACGGTGACGTCGGTGACCCCTGAATCCTGATCGTCTGGCGGGATCGAAGGAAACGGCCCGCTGTGGCTTTCCCAGGACTGCATCCCGCGCCCGATGGCCCAAGGGAATCCCCACCGGTACCAGATCGCCTTATAGTCCGCACCCGTTGCCCGCTCTATCGCCCTCTCAAGATCGGGCCACAGCCATACCGCCGCCGTAGACGACGTGCCGATGCTCCATACATCCCTTCGGATAACCGCGCGGCCGGTGACGTTCGGGTCCTCTTCCGTGCAGAATGCTCCGGCCTCTCGCCTGCTTGCGCTCTGCGTCAGCGTGGTGCTCCACGTATCGGAGGCTGTGACGCTGCCCGGGATTGCGGTGCCGCACCCAGATCCGATGCTCGGATAGCTGGGGGTGCCTGCGGCGACGTTCCAGGCGAACCACGAGGAATCCTGCCGGAACCGGATGCCGCCCCCGATGGTCTGCTCTGCCTCGGCGGTTCCGTCCCAGTCGAACGGCACCGTGGAGAACGGCCCCACATTCGGAAAGCCCTGGCTCCAGCTCACAGCGACGGTGCCGTGAAGCTTCGGGTACACGCCGATGAACGGCATGGACCACGGGTTGAGCACTGTAGTGCCCATCAGCTCGAAAGGACCGGTCCATGTCTGGATCAGCCCGCCGTTGAAATAGAGCCGAATCTCGCTGAACCGGACGATCCAAACCCCGGAGTTGTGGACGTAGAGCTTATAGTCGTCTATCTCGACGGCAGCTTCAACGCTGTCCGAATACGAGCCAGGTGCCCCCGATGCGGAGATTCCCAGCGGCTCGATCTCCAGCGAGTAGCCGCTCACATCGGCAAGCACATCCGGGCCGGTGGCGGTGTCGGTTTCGCTGAACGAGGCGTAGCTGTAGAGATCGAAATACTTGACCCAGCCCAGGAACGGGTCCTCGTCAAACCATGTTTCCGATTCAGGTCCGGGCTGCCCGTAGTCGGGAGCGGAGTAGAGGGTGCAGTACGCCTCGTGGGTGATGCTTCGGCTGATGCCCGGGCCGCTGCCAGGGAGGGTTTTGGACACGCTCGAAGCCGCTCGAAGCTCAACCCGCTCCGACTGGAAAACGCGACCCTCGAACATGGCGAAACTGTGTTAAAATGAGGCTATGAGCAAGCTCGTGCAGGCGATCTTTGACAACGGCCCCCGCGATAAGTCGCCTATCGTCGTCTCAGCAGTCTTCAACGGCAAGCAGGCAAGCTTCCCTGTCCCGAAGGGCACACGCGAATCAAAGCGGTTCGTGCGGTTCGTTGGCCTCGGAGACGATGAATCCCGCAAACCGCTTGAAGCGTCAAACGACTCCTACCCACTCCGCTGATGACCGATAAAGGCGATCTCTACCGGTACCGCACCCCTGACGGAACCGAACTCCTTCTCCAGGAGGCCTTCCGCTCGGGCGTTTCCCAGTCATCGTTCGGTATAGGTTTCAGCCTCGAAACTTTCTATTACGACCCGGACACGGGCCGCGAGTACCTTGACCTCGAAATCAGCGAGTTCACCCTCCTCGGGCGTTTTACAGGACCACTGTCAGAACCGGAGGGCGGCTCGTGACCTCTCCGAAGTCCCCGAGATAGCGCACTTCTGAGGCCAGGTTTCGGTACAGAAACTGCCGAATCTGCTCTGCCGTCGATCCGAACGACCTTCCGCCGAGGCCCTTTGCCGTGCCGTCCACGATCTTCTCCAGCACGTAGCTTGTCGGCCTCCAGTGCCCATCTCTGCCCGGATACTCTTCCTCTTCGTCGGCTTCCTCGGGCTCAAGGACAGGCCTCATGCTCAGCGAGACGATGCGCCAGACCCCTTTCCCGTCTATCTCGACGCAGTCCCCTCTCCACAGAGGGAGTCCCGAATCCAGCCCGATCATCCACTCAGCGAGGCAGTCCGCAAGCCATCGCCCAGGCGTCAGCCGCTCGAACAGGATGTTGCACGCCCTTTCGCACATCGCCTGAGTTGTGAGCGACGGCGAGCCGAACGCATAGCCGCACAGCCCGCCGAGCCAGTTGTCAGGACGCTCGGAAGGGGCAAGGGTGGGGTCGATGGAGTCTTCGTCGCGGCGGAAGACGTGGATGGGCCGCCGCCGTCTCAGGTCGATTCCGGTGACGTGGATTTCGTTGGCTTCTGGGGGTACCCGCGTCTCCGCAAAGGTGCGCAGGACGTATTTCCAGGCCTCTTCTTCCGCCACACCGTCCGCGATTGCGTCGTCGTGGCTCAGGTAGAGCTTGATCTTGGGCTCTTCCCCGATCGTTTCAGGGCTCAGACACTGGAGCCGAACTCCGGACTCGGTCGGACGAATGCCGATATGCCAGTTGCCCGCGTAGGTTTCGTGCAGCCGCTGGATCCAGCGGTCTGCCGAGTCCCCGACCTTGATCAGTACTGCGAAATCGCCACGGCTCCCCGATCCTTCAGGGGCTTCTAGCCGAAAGTCGTCGCCGTCGCAGTCGATCCGGTCCTCGGGGAACCCTGCCGCCGTCGCCACGGTGATGAACGCCTCTCTGAACGTCATCCCGTCGAGCGGAATGTCCTCGCGGAACTGATACTGCTCGAACAGGCTCCACCAGTCGCGGAAGGACAGCTCGGCGCGGGTCGTCTCGCCAGTGGGAGCAAGGATCACCTTCGGGGGCTCCCCGATCCCGTCTACGATGGGCAGGTCGCCGTAGCTCAGAAGCCCCGGCCGGTTGCATATCGCACCGATCCGCGCGGAATCCTCGGCAGACAGGCCATAGGGGTCTTTGAGCCGCACGGAGAAGCGGACGCCAGAGGGGTTCTCAGGCACTTCGAGGGAGGCTTCAAGGACGCTCAGGTCCAGCCTCAGCCGCTCGGAATCGTCCGTCTCCTCTGTCTCAGTCGGGAACCACCCCGTCGCGCTGTAGACGAAGGGGGTTGAGTCGCCGTCGCCGCCCAGATCAGCCCTCAGCCGGTACCGGCGGGTCACTCCGTCCGGCACGAAGGCGAGGGTAGCGTCAAGGTCGCGCGCGAACTGGGTCGCCAGCGTGCCCGATCCGCCGGAGGCAGAGGCAAACTGGGCGATAGCGCCGACGCTGGGAGCCTCCTTTCGAGGGATGGCTACCGAAGCTCTCCAGCCCGAAGAAGGGTATTTGACAGGGGCGCATTCGACCGACCCGGCCCCGCTTGGAATCTTCCACCAGAACTTTCCGGCAGGCGAAATCTCAGGGTCGGGATCGTCCTCCGATATGTCGTCGAAGACCGTCACGAAGCCGCCTCCCCATGAGGAGAGGATCAGCACCTCGCGCTGGCGAAACGGGATAATGAGCACCCGGACGGTCTGCCCGTCGGTCTGCTGGCCCTGGTCGCGCTCTTTCGACAGGGAGCCCTTCTCGACAAACTCCCCGCCCTTCCAGACCTCGACCTCCCCGCCAGCCATGAACCGGAAGGCAAGCCCCTGGGTGTAGTCTGCCGTCGCGCCATAGCCGCACTCGAACTGGGCGAAACGGTCGCCGCCCGAGTTGAATGCCTCATACGCGACGTAGAAGGCGCGGTTCTTTACGTAGGACGCCACCGTCACGGCAGACCTGTCGGACTGGGCAGAATCCGCGAGCGAGATGTACTTGGAGCCCGCGCCGTTCTTGTTGTGCTCCACGTAGCCAGCGGAGCTTCCCGCGAGGGTGAAATCCGTCTTGCCCAGCTTGGCGTAGATGCCGCTTGTCTGCGTAGCCCACAGGGGTGACCAAGGGGCTGGGGTGAGCATCAGAGTCCCGGTGACCGGGTCCACCATCGTCGTGAACTCCCCCGCCGCGTCCACCGATCCCCACCGCCTGGACCATCCGTTCGTGGGCCGGTAGCCGATGCCGTCCTGCTCGTACAGTCCGGCGACAACGGTCGTCTGCCGGTCCCGCACCGCGCGAGGCTGGGCGTGGTCGATATCGAAATGCAGGGGGATGTCCGGCATGTTGCGGGTTCTCTCTAAATCGGCTAAAATCACGCCATGCAGCTGACTGACTTGGGGACAGATGAGCCTGCGAAGGTTCCGATGCGCACTTGCCCGGAATGCCGCGAAGGTGTGCCGCTGAAGGACGATGCTTGCCCCGGCTGTGGGTACACGTTTGTCAAAAAGCGAACTGCCAAGAAAGGACCCGAGGGTCCTCAAATCTGGCTGGACCGTATCTTTGCGCTTGCCGGAGCGGGCTTTATCGCGTTTGGTTCTCCGATGCTCGTGTTCAGCTCTCGAGCGATCTTGCGCGATGGCTATTCAGCCATCGCTGCGTTCGTTGTGCTGGCACAGCTCGTGCTGGTATGCGGAGGCTGCTTGCTCTTCTACAGAGGCCACTACAGTCGGACAAAGACCGCCGCCGCGCTGAACCTCGCTCTCTCCATTGCTCTTGCGGCATGGTTTACATTCAGCCTGTTCAAGGCGGAAATGAAAGCCCAGGCGGACGCCAAGGAAAAACAAGACAGACCTTTTAGCCAGCAACGCATAATGGACCCATTGCTACCGGGTGACCATTGACGCCTTTCGGTAGGTGTCGATCCCTTCAGATTGGATAGCGTCCACAAGCTGACGGACGGCCTTTTCGATACGAGTGGATCCTCCGCGAGAACCGCCGTTTATGCGCCCGACTTCAACAGGGGTGACGCCCACCGCGCCAAGCGCGCCGCCCCCATAGGCGAACTGCTGGAAGTCGAGGGCCTGGCGCGTGTTCTCCGCGATCTGCCGGAGGTAGCCGGTCTGCTGATTCTTCTGGTCATCATCCTTGCTGTCGCCTCCAGGCGCGGCTGGAGCAAAGCTTCCGAAGACGGACTCGAAATCCTTCATCATGTCGTCGTAGTCGAGGTACCCAGCCTTCTCCGCAAGGTAGTCCTGCTTCGCCTTCCGCCGTGCGGCTTGAACTTCAGAGGCTGTAGGAGCACGCTTCTTTCGAGCACCGGTGGCGGGGTCAGTCTCAATGACGAATCCCGGTACAGCGGCCTCCATGCGCTTGTTCAGCACGAGCAGATCGACCGCCTTCTCGATCACACCCTTGATGTAGAACGCGCCCAAAACGAGCGCACCGCCGACCATGCCGATCGGCCCCATAATCGCCTGCGTGATCTGCGATCCTATAGCGGACTTCGCAAGAGTCGTGCCCGCCATAGAAGCAATTCCCGAACCGATCCCGGTCAGCCTCTGAAGCGTCGCGATCCCTACAACAAGCGTTTGCAGGCTCGGATTGAGCGAGTTGAATGTGTCGATCAGGGTCCGGCCCACATTGGCCACGACTCCCGCAAGCGGCTTGGCAGCGTTGAAGAAGCCGACGAAGCCCTCCTTAAGGCTCCGCATGAATTCAACCGCCCTTGCACGGTTCTGCTCGAAGAGTGATGGCAGCCGCTCAAGCCATCCCACTGCGCTTTCAAGGATGGCGACTGCACCCTTGCCAAGGGCCTCTCCGCTGAACATGCCTGCAATGCGAGTGCCGATCCGCTCCAACTTGCCAGACTGCACAATGCGGTCCAGACCGTCGTTGAATATCGTCAGAGCAGGGAGAACGACCGAGAAGATGGAGAACCCGAAGCTTCGGCTGATCCGTCCAGCCAGGTCCATCGTGGAAGCCCATTTTGCTGCAGGGCCAGCAGCCATCACTGCAGAGAGCTTGCCAAACCTAGCTTGAACGATCCTATCTACCGCATCAAAGGCCTGGTTAATGTCGCCAACGAATTCCCCACCCTTGGTGAATCTTAGACCCTGCTCTTTAAGCAGATCGCGCGAAATGCCAGCGCGCGCGAGTGACTCAAACGCCTCTCCAAACCGCCCGCCTTTGAGCATTCCAAGGGCGTTGACAAACTGACCCAAATCTGTTGCTGTGCCTCCGAATACGGTGCCGAGCTTCTCAGCAATCGGAAGGAACCGCTCCGCCCTCAGCCCGAAGGCTTCAAGAGTGGTTGCCGCATCCCCGAGCTGGGCAGTCGTGAAGATCGAGGGGATTGCCAGCGCGTCAACGAACCTAAGAACCTCTGCCGCTCGCTCGCTGGTCTGGGTGAACGCGATCAGGCTTCGGTTCATCGTGTCGTAGGATGCAGCCGCCTTCAAAGGCAGGGACACGATTGCCGCTCCTGAAATCGAACCCAGACCCAAAGCGAGCGGAATTGCACGACCAAGGCTCCTGATCGACGTACCCAGCCGCTGCGTTGCCTGAGTCACCACGGCAGCCCCTTTCGTGTACCCTGACGGATCAAGGATATACTTGGTGTATATTTCGTCAACGACGGCGGTTGCCATGAAAGATGATCTCCAGAAGCGGGGAGTCTGCACGCAGTGCGGCGGGGCTCTGATCAGTGAGCGGAAAGAGGGTGGGCGAGGAAGCTCGCAGGCTATGCTTTTCCTTGTCGCGATGGCGTCAACGCTTGTGGGCTACGCCTACGACCAGCGTTTCTACATCGGGTCAGCTATCTTCTTCCTTGGGGTATTTCTTGTCCCCGACAGTTCAAAGCGCTATCGACGGTGCGGCGAATGTGGGCACGAGTGGAGCGTCTAAAGCGTGATCTTGGGTTCGGTGCCCCAGTGACCCTGCCTTCTGAGCGCGATATACGCGGGAAGGCGAGATGCCTCTTCAGGGGTAAGGTCGTCTGGGTGGCGTGAGTACAAGAGTGCCGAGACGATCAGCCGCTCGCGGTATCTTTCGTCTCGGCTGATTCTTCCCCCTCTCGCGACTCCTCGGCCTTCTGCCGTTCGAGAATGTAGTCGTTCTGGGCAATATCCCAAAGCTGAAGCAGCCGTTCAAAAAGCATCCCGCGCGAGTTCGCCATTTTCAGGAACTCCGCTATCTTCCACTCAGGGGAAATGACAGTCTCCGCGAGCACGAACGCCATCCCAGTGATCGCAACGTCTGTATGGAGCCCTTTCAGCCCTGGGGGGACAGTCTTTTCGCAAGCCTTCGTATATTCCAGCGATTTCGCCCGCAACGCTTGAAGGTCCGCATAGCTCACCAGCCTGCGAAAGATGAAGGTCTGTCCGCTTGGGAGCTGCACCTCTGCGTGCTCTGCCAGCGGCTCCGTCTGCTGGAGGAATTCCTCAATGCTGAATGCCTTAGTATCTGCGCTCATTCCTTCTCCTTGTCCTTGCTGGCGTTGCCAGAATCAGCCTGCGGCTCCGGAGTGCTCACGGTCAGCCCGCCGCCGGTGTCCTTAGCGACAGGCTTCTTGTCGTCGTCTTTTCTCATGGGTTCTCCTTAGTTGGTCGTGGGTGTCAGGGTGCCTTGGCCCATCCACGTGTAGTTCGCCATCAAAAGCTGCGCGTCGTTGAACTGGATAGTCAGCGTGTCGAGCACCACATTCCCGGTGTATGCCGTTCCTTTGCTGGTGTGGCTGGTGAATGTGAACGCATAGGCCGCAATCGCGTTGAAAGCCTTCTCCAGCAGGCTTGAGCTGCCGGTGGGCGCGGTTGGGTAGGTGCCCGAGTCTGGCGAGCGGCCCTTGAGGGTGATCCCGAAGGTCTGAATCTTGCCGTCGCTGAATTTGTGCTCAAGCTGGGTAACAGCCATAGGGAGCGTGACAGTAATCCCTGCAAAAGTGATTGTTACGGTCACGTACGCATCGCTAAGCGTCGCGCTGGCCGCTTTGCTGGGGAGGAGCTGTGCGAGAGCCTCTGTATCGGAGGCCTGAATCTCGCCGCTGATTTCGATAAACTTCTTGGTCACAAGAGGGAACTTCCACCGCTCACCCGCGCCAGAGCCTTCATCAGTCGTATGCCGAATTGTCAGCGTTCCAGACCTCAGCGAACCCTTCAGTTCGGAGCCAGCTATCGACCAAGCTGTAATGTCAAGATTGGACCGCTTTTCGGGCGCGGAGCCGCCTGCAGTCATCAGTGAGGCAGACAGCGAGAACCCGCTTTTAACGATTTGGGCCATTCCGCCGACGCGGACCACCGGGCTTCCGTCGTCGTCCTGGTTGTCAATCGTGAGGGTCGCGTCCTTCCAATAGGTTAGAAGGTCGTTGCTGTCAACGGTGAACACAGCCAAATCGCCGGAAAGTTGCTGAACTCCCATGTGTCAAGGTCTCCTGTTGCGTCGGCGCATCTCGTCGATGATCGCCTTGTTCCTGGCTCGCGCACGTCGCGCAAGCAAACCCATCGTCCCGGACTCCATTTTCGTGAAGGCCGAGTGCCCCCACAGGCCGCGCCCGACCATCTTTCGGGTGCCTGAGGGGTTCAAAATGTATTTGGCGTAGGGGGCATTGTTGCCGAGGATGTAGGTCTGCGCACCCCCGCTGCCCTTAGTCAGCTTGAGGCTCCAGCTGCGCCGAAGCCGCCCTGACTGGTAGTTGATCGGGAGGCTCGCGATCTTGGTCTTTCCCTTCGATCCCCGCTTCAGCCCTCCGCGTCCGGCCGTGCCTGCCGCTCTGCCCCTGCCAAAGGGGTGCCCAAGCCGCCTCAGTTCGGAGGTTCTGACTCCTCCCGATGTGTATCGCTGAGCGTCATCGAAGGTGTCGCGGACCATGATGCCGTGCATCCGACGCATGTCCACGCCCATCTTCTCAAAGCGGGCTTTCTGGCTCTGGTACAGAGCCATCGGATTGTCAAACCTTGCCAGCGCCTACTCCAGAGGATCAAATCTGCCGAGCACGACCTTGTGCTCCATCGTCAGCACCGCCTCATACCAGCCGCGATGCTCCGATCCGTTGCGGTACCAGCCGTAGGATTTCACGATATGGAGCGAATCGACTCCATCGGTGTGATGGGCACGGCTCATAATCTGATTGCGCAGACGAAACGCGCATTGGGCAAGAAACCCGTCCACATCCCCACCGACCTCCGAATCCCGGAATCTGACAATGACGATCCAGGGCCAAGACTCAATGCTTGTGCCCCCCGCCGCACTGCCGCCTGTGTTGTAGTCGGCTACGATCATCCCTTCAAAGTCAGGGAGGAACAGCGGTCCAAGGACGGCATACCGGCGAACGTTTTGTGGCTGCTGTCCAAGCTCTTTCACCCCGTCATAGATAGGATCGCCCTCATCCCACCCAAGAGCTTGGCGAATATCTGCCTTGTATTGCTCGCGGGTGGCCTGGTAAGCCTCGAAGCCTGTCATTTAATCTCCGTAAGCAGAATCTCCCCGTAGGAAGTAGAGGGGATCGCGTTCCAGAGCTTCGGATCTGCGAGAACGCTGAACACTCGCCCCTGCATCTCAAATCGGTCATCCTTGCGTACGTGCTCTGCATCCTCAAGATTCAGCAGAAGCACATGCGGACGCTCCACATCCTCGATCCCGAACTTGTCGTAGACCGCTTTCGGAGCCAGTGGGGTCAGTTGGCCCTTCATTGTGCCACCGCTGGGCCACTCGTGTCCGGTGATATCTCCACCGGCAGCTATCGGCTGCGAAGGCTGGTGCGTCAATGTATGAGGTCTAAATCTAAGTGCCATCAGAGTGGTCTCCCAGCTGGTTTGTGCGCTTCTGCATAGATCGTTCCCGCAACAAGCCCCCCGCCTGCCGAAATGTTCGAACAGGCGACGATCAGCGAGTCTGCCGGTGCGGTGTCCGGGGTCAGGGCCACAGTGCCGTCTCCCGAAACCGCCGCCGTCCAGGTCACGCCTGCCTGTGTGGACTGCGTGGCGGGGTTGAAGGCTGTTCCGGTGACAGTGACCGTCGCGGAGCCCGATGAGCCCGAAACCTTGATCTTCCCGAACCCGCCCGCGTACTTCGAGGAATCGATCGACGCCCCGGCGGTCTGCCCCGTGCCGATCACCAGCTTTCGCAGGCCGTTCGCATATGTAACGCCCTGGAGCACTTCGAAGTAGAGGTTTTCCGGGCTGGGATAGCGTCCGTTGTAGAGCTTGGGCCACAGGTCGTACAGGCTGGAGTGCTGGAGAGCCTGCCACTTGGTCGCATCGCCGGTGTTGAGGAACTCCAGGTAGGCGTCCAGGCCAGCGTAGTCCCCGGCACGGCGCGCGTGGGAGTTCAGGCGGTCGAACAGACTTTTGGACAGCGGCGCGTAGATGAGAGGCGCGGTGATCTTGGCCTGTGCGTTCAGGACGGTCTGGAGGAAGAAGGCCTTCACATCCACGTCAGAGATCGCGTCCACCGCCGTCAGCGCGTCGTCATAGTCGGCAGACATGGCGGTCGCCGCCGTCGCCTGCTCCAGGTACGCCGCCAGGATGCAGTCCATCAGGTCGTTCAGGTCGGAAGCTGAGATAATAGCCATATTCAGACTCGCTCGTAGTAGCGGATTTGCGCGTTCGGGTCGTGGCGGACCATTCGGAGATTCCAGGGGAGCTGCTTTCGAATGAGCTCGAACTCAGCAACGGCGCAGAAGGACACGCCCGCATGTCCCTCAGGGTCGCCAGACCACCTCGTCCAAAGGTGGCGTCCGGTTAAGGGATGCTTGCCGATATAGATAAACCCAGCATCCTCATAGGACTGGCCGTCGCCATAGGTCAATGCAAAGACGAATTCGATAGATGATTCTTTGACTGCTCTGCTCATATCGCAACCCTCATGTAGACGTTGGCTGTGCGCTGGAACTGGGTGGTCCACATCCCCGCCTTCGAGCTCTTCCACTCGTCAAACTTCAGCGTCACTTCGCCCTGCCTGATCTCCGTGGGCATTCCTTCACCGGCGACCATCGCGGGGAGCGACTCGGCGGCGGCGGCCCTCAGAATGGCGTTCCATACGTCGCTTGGCACCTGGCTGGAGTAACCCTTCTTCCCCTTCACGCGGATGGACCTGGCTCCGCCTCGAAAGCCGGTCGAGAATTCAATCCGGGTGTAAGGCTTGCTCGCCTGGGAAGCGTTGTATGGCGCAAGAGAGTAGTCTTGGAGCACCGTCAGCACGGTCCCTGTCTGGTCGGCGTCCGTTAGCCCGACTGCGACCTCCTCCACCTCCACAAACCCCGCTCTCAGCTCCAGCGTATTGCCATACTCAGGGGGGGAGTAGAAGTAGTCCTGGGCGGTCTCCTCTGCCAGAAACGGGACATAGCCCGTCTTCTCCTCGAAGAGCCGTACAGCCCCTGCGATCTCCATCTCGCCTACGTCGGAAGGCATGGCCAGACCCTGCCCTTCGAAGAATGCGGCGAGATCGTCACGGGTGGGATATGCGGCTGGCATGGCTGTCCTTTGGGCTCGCCTGGTCGGTTGCGCCCCTGGTTGTGATCCCAAGCACGTCGCGCGGACCTTTGACGGCCTTGTCCTCCACTTCCTGGAGGGTCTTTCCCGGGATGGGGCGGTCCTCACCCCGGGAGTTGGTCATTGCTTTGTCCTCAGGCCTCATCAGGACCCCTTGGAAGCCGTCTCAAGTGCCCAGCCGCCACCGCTCATTCCTGGCTTGTGCGGCGGGAACTTCTCACCAGCAACGCAGGTCGCGGTGTGGTCCGTGGGCTTGCCGTCCTTGTCGAGGCCCCGGTAGATGCCGCTGACAGCTACCTCGGTGCCCGATTTGAACAGCTCCAGCTCACTCTCCTCCTCCTTCTGTTCCGTGACAGGACCGGAAGGGGGTTCCTCGGGTGGGGTTTCACCGTCGGTCGCAGGGTCTTCGGGGGCTGGATCGGGTGATTTCTCCTCTTTGGGCTCCTCTGTTGTGGCAGGTGCCTTGGCAGCAGTGTCCTCTGGCTGAGCAGGAGTTGCGGGAGTTGGTCTTTCAGCTTCAGCGCTTGCGTCTGCTGCAAAGACCAACTCAGACTTGGGAAGCCACATTGAGAGGCTGTGGGTGCCTTCGACGTGGACGTATTCAATCTCGCCGCGCATCGTCGGTTTGACGTCGCTGAGATTGACTGGAATAAATGCTTTTGTTTGCATGGCGTCAATAGCTCCGGGAAGGCCACCCTCCCCGGAGAAAGTCATTCCGCCTTAGGCTGTGCCTGCGACGGGGGAGATGTGCTGCTCTGGAGTTGCGTTGAACTGGCCGGCTCCAGTGGACTGGGACACAGGGCTCTTACGCGGGCCTCGAAGAACTGCGTGGACAGACTGGATTACAGAGTTGCCGCCATCGCCTCGCGTGATCGCAAGACGCAAGTATCGCTTGAGCGGCTTGCGGACGGATACCGCGATCATCTTGTTGCTCTTGGTATCTCCCGCTTGGGCCTGCGCCGACCCTGCAAGGTCAGCCCAATCAGAGTTGTTGGAGCTCTCTTGGACCTTGACGTCCACAGAGCCGCTTGAAGAGATTGTTCCAAGGGTAACCAGGAACGTGACCTCATCATAGTTCGCCATATCGACGGACTCAGAGTTCACGTCGGAAGTGCCTGCCGAGAGAGGGTAGTTGGTACCGTCAGAGGTCAGGTGCTTGATTTCGTTGTCAGACAAAAACTGGCTCATTGCTTTCTCCGGTTTGGGATAGATGGATCCCCCTGGGGCGGGCCGCTACACCCGCCAGCCACACGGCTACCGCAAAGCTTCACCGTGTATTCCGCTTAATGCTTTGAACTTCCAGGGGGAAAATGGCTTAGGCGACCTTCATTCGAGCAAAGGCCTCTTCAAGGACAGGCATACCGTCCGACTCCTTGCGCAGGATGTAGCCGATCTGGTTCTGCTCCGCGTAGAGCTGATCCAAGACCTGCATTTCCATCTGCAGCGAGTCCACGATCCAGTAGAAGCTGAAATCGCCAAGGACAGCGGCGTAGGTGCCTGTGGTGATGTTGCCGGTATAGCCTGTGTCGGGCATATACTCGCTGATGTCGTACGGTCGTCCGCAGATCGTTTCGGGCATTCCGGTAACCATGAACTGGCCGTTGAACCCGCCTCCGGGCTGCCAGATATAGTTGTTGTTTGCGTCCTTCATCTTGCGGATTCGCGTCTCCATGTTGCGGTGGATCAGCCATCGGGAGCGGCTTCGGTACCCAGCCTTCAGGGAGCCGTAAGTGTTCCAGAAGTCGTCTCCGGCGGCAACGTTTGCAGTCGCCGTTGCCATATCCCGCCCGGTCGAAACACCCTGCGCCGAAGCGGTCAGCAGACCGAGCGGCTGGTTGTTGCCGGTTCCGGTGAGGAAGGCCTTCTCCTCGGTGACGGCGTGCTTGTAGCGCAGTCGAGCCATGATGACTTCAACCGCCTTGGGAGACAGCCGGACAAGGGTGCGCGAAATCTTGACGCGCTTTGCCACAGGGGTCGGGGTGAGAGAACGCTTGCCGAATCGCATCGTGTCCTCCTCACCTCCTGTCAGAAGCTCTGCTGTCCAGTCAAAGTCCTCCGCATCCGTTTCGAGCGTTGGCGTTCCGAGAGACTGTGCCCCATCCAGAGGGATGACAGTTCCATAGCGTCGCAGGAAAACGTCATCCTTGATCGACTCAATGAACCGGCCAGAAACCGCTTCGGGAACAGTCAGGTAGCCGCCCTCAACATCGGATTGGACCGAAAATGCCTTGAGGTCGTCTGCGCTGTACGTCTTGAGGAAGTCGCGCGGACCTTTGCGCATGAAGTCGTCGAACATCTTGAGCTCGGCAGACTCTTCCTGCGTAACGGTCTTCTTGGTGCCGGGAATCATGAAGTCGATCCGATCAGATCGCTGGTTGCTCCAGTCCTTCAGCTCAGCTTCCTTCTTCGCGGCCTTGATCATGTCGCGATACCGGTCGGCATCTTCGATTGCCTTGGTCCACGACTGCTCCTCTTCGGGGGTCATGCTGTCCAGCTTCCCGTCGTATTTCTTCCGATACGACTCAGCATGGGTCATGGCCTCGTTGTACTTGTCAGTAAGGTTCTTGATTTCTACTTCCATGAGATTTCTCCGCTTAGCCGGGCAGACCGGCAGTTCTGGATGCGAGGGTTTTCAGCGAGAGGGCCTTGAGCCGCGCCAGCCTCGCATCGTCAGTGGGGGCCTCGGGCTGTTCCTCTTCGGAGGAAAGCGCGCTGAGGCGGTCGCCAAGGGCCTTGAGTCGCGCCATGCTGTCCGGCGAGACCTTTGCTCCCTTGGTTTCGCGCTGAGCTTTGATCGACTCGGCGCGAGAGACAAGCACATCCACGGCACCAAGAACCGCTTCGATGTGTGCGGCGAATTTGAGGCCATCAAGAGCCCCTGCATCGCCGGAAACTGATTTGACATTCGCCACCGTCGCCTTCGGATTCATGGGCACGGGGCAGATAGACCACTCGAAAAGCTCGGCTACCTTGGTGATCAGGCGGCAGCCGTACTTGCAGGCTTCGATGGCCTGGATATCGTAGTGGGTGAGATCGACGTTCAGCCCCTTCAGGTGCTCCACCATCGCGGCTCCGTCGTCAAACCATGTCCGCTCGCCAACGCGAAAGCCCACGGACAGGCCGATGGACAAGCCGTTCGCGATGCGCTCTTGGCACCGGGTGCGGATCACCTGGGCGTCAGGGTCGCTGTGGAACTCGGCCTCGGAGTAAAGCTGGTTCCCGCGCACCTCTGCCACCTTCGGCATGGCGCACATCCCTTCGATGCTCCAGTTGTGGGTGTCCGCGACAAAGCCGGACTGCCGGAACGCCTCCAATGCCTCATCGAAGCACCCTGGAGCGAGCACGTCGCCGCCTCGGTCCAGGTTCCCCATCACCGCCGCCGCGCCTGAGATAGACCCGTGCCCAGCGTCGCTGATCTGCGCCTTGAGGGCGAACATTTTCGTTACAATCAAGCTCTCATCCATTTCAGAACTCCACCGATTTGAAGCCGGATATGCCGTCCCGCAGACGGACCAGGAAGCATTTGCAATTGCTCTTGCACTTGGTCGTGCAATCGCCGGGAAAAGCGAACAGCGTGGACAGGTCCCACGGGGAGGCCGCCGCCAGCTCGGGGCAGTCCGGGCAGTGCTCCTCCGCGCCGCCAAGCTCCCACGCAAACGCATCGTCCAGCTCGGACACCTCCGCGAACGCCTGGTTCGCGGTCCCCCGAATCTTGTGGAGGTATAGGTCAGTCCGCCAGACCGGAACCGTCAGCACACCGTCGTCTGAGGTGTACCGACCATTGATTAGGTCGTCTAAGAATCCGAGGAGGAAATCAGCATCGGCGTCCGTGACTGCAACCCCGTGCATCACGTCGTCAAACGTTAGGCCGCCTAAGTTTCCCGACCTCTGCCGCCCCATCATCCAGCCAAGGGAATGCCCCTCGGTGAGAATCTGGTGGAAGGCCTCAGCCCAGGACCGGGGGTCGATCTCCCCCCGCTCCAGCCGTTCGGATACCTCTTGCACCCGCCCCCGAAGCTGGGTGAGCATCGTGCGGAACTGCGCTGTGCTGGGCCGCTTCGATACGGGTTCTGTGACGCTGGCCTTGCGGTCTGCCTTGAGCACGGCATGAACCCGCGCAGACTTTGCCGCGTCGAATACCAGGACCCGCTTAGTCCTCAGGGTCTGGCACACCTTGCGCCTCCCATAGCTGCCGACCGGCACGCTGCCTGCTCAAAATCTGGGCCTTTACCTTGGCCTGCTCGGGGGTGAGACCCTGATTCAGGTCGGTGAAGTAGACGTTGTCCGTCTTGTCATCGACCGGCAGACCAAGCGCAGATCGAGCATCCGATCTCTTGACGATGCCCGCCTGGAAGGCCTTGCCCCAGCTCTCCCTCTCCTCGTTGGCGTCCGGCTGTAGGGCTCGAACATCCTTGGTGTCGAAGTGGACTCGCGTGAGCCCGTTGAACGTGCTTCCGAAATCAGGGACAAGCACCTGGCGGGTCAGCGTGGAGGCTATGGCGCTCAGCTTTGGCAGCAGGCCCATCTCCCAAGCCGCTTCCACAGCCTGCTCGAAGTTGGAGTACGTCTTGGACTCGCTCGGGTACCCCAGGGCGATCATATCCAGCCCAGCCGCCGCCGTAATTGCCGCGATCTGCTGGTACCTGAGCTGCTTGGGGGCGATCTCATCCGGCTTGTAGCCGATGTTCTGAATCTTCGCCCGGAACGGGACAATCGTGGGTGCGGCGTCCAGCCTGTTTTGCCTGAACTGACGCTTGATTTCGTCTATCTGGTCAGGGGTCGGGTCGGAAGTCATATCCCCGTCGGCGGTGATCGCGTAGGCGGTCAGCCCCGCCGAATCCATCAGTCCTGCGACCATAGCGGCCGCGCCGTTCTCCCCGCAAATCTCTCGCAGGACTGTCCCCATCGGGGCAATGCCTGCGCGGGGATCCTCTGGATTGATCCCGTGGACGAAGTGGACGATCTCAGAGGCCTCAACCCGTCGAGGGGAGCCGCCGATCGGTGTGTACTCGTAGTAGCTGATAAGCTCGTTCGACCGGGCGGTAACCGGGACAATCTGGGTGTGCGGGATGTACCAATAGCCGACAACCGTGCCGCCGTTGCTTCGCAGCTTGTACCAGAATGCGCCGCCATCGTTGACCAGCAGGCTGAGGATCGTTCCGTACCACAGCCGGTGAGGGTCAAGGAGCGGATTGAGCGCAACCGAGTTCGGGAGCAGGTGCGACGGGTCTTCCACCCATGACGCCACTCCCAGGTCGTTCACCTTCCGGTTCTGAACCACCAGGCTGGCAAAGCCGATCTGGTCCGCATACCAGTTGATGATGCGGTTTACGACGGCGTTGTCGTAGACCTTTCCCGCATCGCGCCGGTAGTCCTTCCCCTCCTTGTTCCAGAAGAAGAAGCGGCTGAACCCCCAGCTCGTGCCGGAACCCCAAATCTCCACGCCTCTTTTGAAGCCAGCCACGGCTGCCGATATTCGCTGAGTGAGGTTAGGCATCAGTACACGGTCCAGGTGGACTTCTTGACTGGGCGGAGGGGCCACACTGAAAGCGCAAGCCCGATAACGGTGTCGTCGTGCATCCCTTCGGGAGCGTTCATCTTCCGGTAGCCGGAAGGGGTGACTTCGTAGCGATAGCTCAAGAGTTCGTTCTTTTGAATCTCAAGGTCCAACAGCCGAAGCTGGCCGCGCTCCAGGAGGAGCACAAGATTGTCGATCAGGTCTTCCTTTGAGCCGCTCGTAAACTTGTAGCCCTCGACTTTCGCGTAGAGCTTCCTCACCTGCTCGAATATGGGATCGCCCACGCCTGTCGAGTCGATCAGGATTCTCGCGTCGTACTTCGCAGCAACATCGACAGCTCGGTGGATCGCCACTTCCCAGGTCGTCTTCTGGAAGCGGTCGAAGTAGCACTGTCTGCCGCTGTTGTCGGTGACGGTGATGACATTCCAGTCAACCGTCCGGGCAATGTCGAGGCCGAGCCAGTACGGGCCGTCGCCCATTCTTGGACCCTTTTCACCCTTGTCGATAGCATCGTTTACACCCCTGAAGACTGAGCCCTCTGGAGGAATAAACAGAGCTTCGTACTCTTGGGCAAAAACGTCGCTTGGCTTTCGAGCCCGCTCCTCTGCCAGATAGTCTCGCGACAGGAAGGGGTTCAGCTCTGAAGGGAACTGAAAGGAGGCATACCGAGGATGCCCCTCCATGCCCCACTGAAACGATTCGTAGAAATGGCCCGCAAGCCCGTTCGGGGTCGAAATCTTTACAAGGTCGCCGTCATAGTCAAGCAGAAGCGGAGAGATGACCTTGTTGTGGACATCCTCGGGGATAAAAGCGGCCTCATCCTCTATCACGCGGTGCGCCTTGTGACCGCGAATGCCCTTGCCGCCCGCTGTCCGTCCTGCGATGTAGGTGCCAGGCTTGAACCCTTGAGCGTCAAGGAACGTGATTGAGTGGTACGGGCTCTTGACTTCGCGAAATTCGGATTTCAGTCCGGGCACTGCGTGGAGACGCCGCGAGGCCTCGTCCATGATGATCTTTGTCTGATCGTCAGTGGGGGCGATAATAAACTGCCTTGAGTTAGGGTTGCTCAGCGCATACAGGGCGATATCAATCGCCATCGACTCCGATTTTCCCCACCGCCGCCCGCAAGCGGCTGTCTTAACCTTGGCGGGGCACAGCAGCCAGTCGCGCTGGCCCTGGCTGTGAGGCTCCCAGCCCCAAAGCCGGTGCGCGATCTCAAGCTGGTGCTCGGTCATGCTGAAGGATCGAACGGAGTTCGCTAAGTGCGCCGTCTTCCTGCTTCACGCGGTCAACAAACATCCCCTTGTACTTCCCGAGCAGCTCAAGGGCGCGGTTTGCACCCATCGAATCAAACTGCCAGATATGGTTGCCGTTCTCGTCTACGGCCTGGACCATCTTCTTGAGCACTGGGTCAAAGACCATGACAGGGCGGGCCTGCCTGCACCGCTCGTTAACTTCCTTCAAACCCTCAAGGATGTATTCGACCGTCACATCGCACTCAGCAGTCTTCTGGTCGAGGGCTTCCTGTATCGCGCGTGCGACGTCCGGTTTTGTCAGGTTCTCAGCAGCAATAGAACGCGCAGTCTTCTTGCTGTAGCCAGCTCGAATCGCCGCCTGCGTACCGTTCCAGTCAACGATGTACTCGTCAACGAACCGCTGCTGCTTCGGAGTCAGCCCTGACTTACTGTCTGCTGCCATGAGAAAAGGGAACACGGAGCCCCGCATGAGCTACGGGGCTTTCCGTGTAGGGCGAGGAGGCAGTGTCAAAGTCTGGGGACGTCACCGATCCAAACCACTCGAATCCGGGATGGTTCAGCCTTCTGGGCGAAGCCGCGAAATGTAAAGCCGACGTTGATACCGGTAGAGATGCCCGACCAGTTCACCAGGTCCCCTTTCACGTAAGCGCCAAGGAACAGGTCGATCTCGTTGGAGACGCGCAGCGATGTGCCTGCAACGAACCCCAAGGGAACATCCTCGGTTGCGCCGACAAACCCCAGCACGTCCACATTCCAACCCTTGCGGAACACGTCGGTCAGACTGCCGAGGCGGTAGGTCGGGGCGGCGTAGGTTTTGCCGGTGCCGCACTCCCAGTTCCACGATGCGCCGAGCTTCGGCAGGCTCTGGGCGTGGGAGGTGGCAATCACTGCCAGAGTGGCGATCAGTACGGTGAGAATCTTCTTCATTCGGACTCCTTCTTCGGTTCGCCCATTTCGGCAAGGTCGAGCCTGCCTTTGAGCATCTTCACGAGACGCGCAGGGATCGGTGCGCCGAGCACGTGCGCGTTCTCCAGAATCGAAATTGCTTCGTTGGCGAACAGCACGCCCAGCACCAGCCCGGTCCAATACTCTGGATTCGAGCCGGGGAACTGGCGGGCCGCGCCCACGCTCACAAACAGCACGCCGTAATAGGCGATCAGCTTGGTCACGATCCGCGACCACCGTGCCGAGCTGAGCTTGTGGCCCTGCTTGAGGCTGGCGGCAACGCCGGTGATCGTGTCCACAGCGACCGATGCACCAACCCACGCCGCAAGCTCCTGGAGCCTGGCGGTGGGAAGGGCGTAGGCGATCATCGCGCCGAGCAGTCCCGAGACAGTCTTGACGACGGGGGCATCCACAGCGAGCTTCGCCAGGATGGACAGAAGCTCTTGGCCCTTTCCGCTCATGCCGTCTCGATCTCCTTCTTAAGGGCGTTGTCGCGGTTCAGCCAGCCCTTCAGAAACTTCTGCATCTTGGGAGACTGCCGCACCCGCTCGCGCCGGTAATCCATCCTCAGGGATGCGATCTTGAGCGCGAGGGCCTTGGGGTCTGCCTTGTGGATCAGCTCTGAAGCCTTCGGGTTCCACTTGAGGCTTGCTTCGATGCCAAGGGCCTTTGAGACGAACTCGTTAGATCGGCCCACTCCGAAGTTCACCGCCGTATCGAAGACGGCAAGGCACAGAGGCCACCGAAGGAATGCCGCGCGGCTGGCGATCCAGTACCGCTCCCGGTAGATTTCGACCGCCTCGGCGCGGGAGATATTCCGCACGCTCTGCACGGGGAGCCGTCTTGCCTTGCGCCATGCGTCGTACACCGACTGGGTGACGCCCATGTTCGTTGCCCCGCCAGGGTCGTCGGGGTCGTTCACGTATCCGCCCTCCCACTTCAGCGTGAAGCGCAGAGCGGCGTCCAGGAAGTCCGGCATTGGGTGCTCCAAATGCAAGACACCCACGCGAGATTTCTCGCATGGGTGTCTTTTCTAAACTGTGATTTGTTTGGATGGTCAGACGCACTGAGGGCGTGCGTGCGAAATCAGTATATCACAGGTTTTTGGAAAATGGCTAGTCTGACTAACCGTTTTTTCCATTTTCTTGCTCTGTCGACTCGACCAGAGCTATCGCGGCCAGGGTGATCTGCCTGGGGGTTGCAAAGACCACATCTTCCGGTGAAATGGGGGTGTATGGGGTGCTGCTTTTGAGGACCGCATTCAGACAGCTCGTAAACGCTCGCCTGGACCAGCTTTCTAAGGGATGCTCGCGCCCTGATATCTTCTTCCCTAAATGCGCCTTATAGCGTGCCACCGCTTTCTCGCGGACTGCCATGCAGTGCCGCCAGTCGGACGCAGGATAGAAATGGGTTACTTCCCCCGGAAGCACAACCAGGTTTTTAGGCCCCGCCCGCACTATCCCCATCACCACAGTCGCGGCTTTGTTGTTCACCTCATCATCGCACCACATCTCTTCTCTCATCCTCCCACTGATTGTATCAGGCATCGCGCTCCTCTCCGGTTTCGTTCATGCTTGAATGGGGTGCATCCGCTTCGGAGTGAGCATCATCGACCTCTTTTGAACAGTCCGGGATCGGATTGGCTTCGAGGTATGCGGAGAACTTGCTGGCAATCGCCCCCGGAAGCAGAAGCGAATGCTCAAAGCAGTCGTGGGGTATCCCAAGGCCCGACCCCATAATGTCCATTGCCTCGACTGCGATGCGATTCTCCGACAGGTTTGCGCCGGGGTTCTTTAGGATTTCCCCAACGAAGATAAGCGCGGCTCGTGCAAGGGCGCGAGTAGCCAGCATCTCCTCATAGACGGACTGCCTATGCGCCTTTGATAGCGTATCCATAAACTCGGTCATCGCTTGCCCGAATTCGTCGATAGATGCAACTGTCTTGCCGAACACTAAAGGCTGGATCGCCTCTGAGTTCAGCGACCTCCCATCGAGAAAGATCGCGTCTATAAATGTAAGCTCATGGGGCTTGCCGTCCGAGAACAGCTCTTCAAGCTCTTTCTTGGACAGCTGCAGCTCAAGCTCCCTCAGCAGTCGTTCGTTGATCACTTCTTTTCCTCCTCTTGGATGCTGCCCTTCGGGGGAAACTCCTTGTTCAAAGCCTCCCAGTCCTGCGCGTTGTACAGCTTCCAAAATCGTTCCGTGCGCTCCTTCGCTTTGGCCTGAAACTCAGGGTCGTAGGCAAGCCCGCCTTCTTCATCCTCGAACGGGCTGGGGATCGAAATCTCCAGCCGTGGCCCCTTCCCTTTCGACCAGTCGTCGAACGCCCGCACGAAAGAAGCCCACACTGCCAAGGGGGGCTCCACACTCCCCGCAAAGGCGAGCAGGGTCCACCCGTTGCGCACGAGGGCTGTGATCCGGGTTTCGCCAGGGCGCATCCACGGGTACTCAGCGACACGCTTGATGCCCGCCTCCGCAAAGACCCATCGCACCAGGTCCCGCATCGCCTTGCGGTCGCCGGTGAAGAACTCATCTATGGCGTCGAGCACTGCCCGGTGCAGGACCCATGCTGTATCTGTTCCCTGAGACTGGCCGGTGAAGTAAGCCTTCTTCAAGGCCGCTCCCGACTTGAGGATCGCCCACAGCTCCAGCGCGCTTTCCCACGATATCGGGTAGGTGCGGGTGGGGTAGACGGGCCGCTCTGGGCGGGGCTCTTCGACTTCGTGTGTCTGTGTGTTCTCGCTCATGCTTTTGCTTCCTTGCCAAGCCGATCTTCCGCCCACTTGCCGGACGTTTTAGGCTCGATCACTTCTACTTGGATTTCCTTGGACTGCTTCGTTTCCCGAAGCTTCAAAATCGCGTCTCTGAACTCGCTGGGTGTGGGATACTTGGTCGCACATCCGCAAAGGTGGATTGCTGCGTCGTCGATCTCGCCGTCGGTCGCATCTATCGGGGACAGCGTTCGCTGCCAGGCGTTGTAGCGATCCTCGTTCACGGTCTTGGCATAGTCCAGAACCTGCAAAGCGCTCATGGCTCTGGAAAGGGCCGTGGAGGGGATTCCCGCATCGGACTGCTCGGCAAGGGCCTTCTCCCGCAGAGGTCCCCGGTTCTCGTAGAGGGTGGACCAGGACATGCCCTGCCGGTTGACGTTCCAGCCATAAACCCACAGCGCAACCGTGTCGGTAACCCCAAACTCCTCGACCAGCTTCCGAAGGGGCTTGTCGGGCCTTAGGTGCTTGAGAACATCCTTCCGGTCGGGCGGAGTGTGCCCATACTTCCGAGCAATCGTCGCCAAGACAGCCTCAACGAGCCCAAAGGCCGTATCCGGCGGGTCGGCGAAAGCCGAATTGCCCTCTGCGTTAGCAGAGGAACTATCTGTGTTTACACAGATATCTGTATCTGGTTCTGGTATAGCTTGTGTTTTGCTTTCCGTTTGCTCAAGCATTTGCTTAGCATTTGCTTTCTTTTTGCTTGCGGGTTGCTGTTGTTTTGGTTCTTGGTTGCTTTCCGTTTGCTTGCTCGCTGAACCCCCTTTGCTTCCCGCCTCCTTGCGCTTCTCAACCTTTTGCAGTGCGCTTGTCCGGTCCTCGGCTACGCGCTCGTTTGCGCGCTTTCCAGGCTCGGTGATAGGAAAGTGCGGCTCAAGCTCAGACCATGCTTCGACAAACTCATCGTGGCCCACGCCCACCATCCGCGCGAGCACTCTTGTATCGTCTGGCAGGTGTCCATCTTCCCACTGGAAGCAGATAAGGTCTGCATACAGCCCGCGCGCCGCCAGGGACAGCCTTCGGGTGCCAGACGATGCAAGCCACTCCTTGACGTAGAAGTTCATGTACGGCAGAGGGCTTGCCATTATCTGAGGCTCCTCCCCTTTGGAAGCTTCCGGCTGGGTATCTTGCGCTTTGGCTTCTGGGCCGCTTTCACCGCGTCCTTGGACCAGCGGGATGTGTTGAACACTTCCTTGATCTCAATCCCGTGGATAGCGAGCATCAGCCGCTTTTTGATCCTGTAGACGTCGGTTTTCGTCGCCTCCGATTTGGCGTCTTCGACCACCTGCACCCAGATCCCACCGCCACGATCTTCCTCGTACACGAAATCGGCTATGTATTTGGCTATATCTATGTTGCGGGCTTGGTCGTTAGGGGCTTTCGGGTTGGGGAGGTCCAGCCGGAAGGTCACCTGCCGCTGGAGGTTCCGAATCTTCCGGCACTTCTGAAGCAGGAGAAGCTCCGCCCAGCGAGCCGCCTCGTGCTGCGACTGGAATGAGATTCCGTCAAGGTTTGTGGGTTTGTTTTGGTATTTCATAGCCGCTTCCGTGCTCTAAATCAATCTCCTCGACCAGTCCACGACGCAGACCGGCACGCCATCCACCGAAAACGATGAAACTCCCGACCAGGGGGCAAAGATGACCAGCCCTGTGATCCCTCCGTCCTCCGCGTACTTCCGAACCTGGCGGTAGACGGAAGCCCGCCCGGACTGGGTGAGCTTGCATTCGATGGCGACTCGCTCGCTGTCGTCTGAAACCAGGAAGTCCAGGCGTCCGCGCTTGCCGATAGGGACCTCGCGCTCAACCTTTTCCGAAAGGAGTCCTGGCAGCAGGTCGAAGATCGCATCCTGCATCGCCTTCTCCGATGAGCAGGGAACCTTGAGGCGGGAGACCGCGTCCTGGACCTTGGCGAGGAGCCCTGTCGGAGTCACCGTGTCCGGCACCGACTCTCCGATCGACAGCAGATAGGCTGCAGCCATCTCCCGCACCCGGTCCATGTGCGCCGCTCCGTTCTCCACGACCTCAGCCTCGGTCTTCTTCCCTTCCACGACCCCTTCGTGCTGGTCGCGCTTCACGCCGAGAATGCCCATCATAAACGGGTCGGAGCCGTCTTCGACAACCGGGTAGTAGGCCATCACCGGCCTTGTCTGCCCCTCTCTGTTCAGCCGACCGATGAGCTGGTCCATGACGTGAGGCGACCAGTCCAGCTCACCGATGACCGCGATGGAGCAGGCCTCTTGCAGACCGTCTATCCCCGCGCCGCTGCGCAGGGACATGATCAGCACCTGAGAGTCGCCCTTGACAAACCGCTCTTTCGCATCGCTCTTCTGCTTTGGGGACTCCGATCCCGTGTTCATCACGGGGTTGTAGCCGCGCAGCTCCCTCAGCCAGATATCGTAGACGTCGCGGTGCCAGCCAGCCAGCAGAACCTTCTCGCCAGAGTCGCAGAGCATCTTCACGAACTCCGCGACCGGCTTGGCCTTCGCAATACCCGTCGCCTGCCTCAGCTTCCAGTCAAGCTCCCGCGAGGCTTTGTCCGACTCGCCAACCTTGCACGAAAGGACCGACATGGCAAGCGACTTGGCAACGTCCTGTATCTGGCGGAGGGTGTCCAGGTCCCCTTCGAGGGTGATGATCTGCTTGTTCGGCTCGCCCGTGTGCATCCCGCACTCCTCCTGTGTTCGCCTGAGCATCAATCCTCGGCTCTTGAGATAGGTGTTGAGGGCGAGAGGGTCGTTGACCTTGTCGCCGGTGCACCATTCGCGCTTGAACTCCGCCTCAGGACCGAGGCAGTCGGGACAGATCGCGTCGAGCACAGACCATATCTCTCCGCCCATGTTGTAGTTAGGGGTCGCGGAAAGGCCTGCTCTGACATTCGCCCTCGCAGAGACCGCGCGGGCGGCATCCCGCTTCGCCGTCCCCGTGTGTCGCAGATCCTGCACCTCGTCGTAGATCACGGTCGGCAGAGCCATCGGCACGAGAACGTCCTGCCATCCTTTCAGCCTCGTGTAGGCGGTGACGTAGATATCGGCGGGCGGCAGACGGTACGGCTTAGTGCCCCGGATGATGTGGACCTTGCAAGACGGCAGAAGCTCCTCAGCCTTGCTCTTCCATTGGACGGTAAGATGCGCCGGGACCACGCACAGCGCGGGACGCTCGTCAGGCTCAAGCGTGAGCGAGCACGCGGAGAACGTCTTCCCTCCCCCGATCGGGTCCGCCAGAAGTATGCCTTTCGAGGCCCTCGCCAGGTTGCGAAACTTGATCTGGTGATCCCTCAAGGGGAACGCTGGCACGAGCGCATGTCCCGACAGCTCGAACAGAGCATCCTGGTCCGCGTTCGACGCCGCCAGGATCGCCGCATCGTACTGGTGGGAAAGCCTTAGGATTTCGGCATAGGACGGGGCGTCGATGTAAAGCGGGTACCGCTCGCAGAGCCACAGCAGATCCTTTGCCGCGTCGGGAGTCTTGGGCAGGGATATCGGTCGGTGGGTGTGCTGTCCCGAAAACCCATAGAACGCTTGAGCGTTGAGGAAGATGCGGCGGGCTCTCTGCATGACGAACGGCTGAGCGTCCAGCACCCAGCATTCCGGCCTGAACACAACCCCGCCGAATGTGGGGCCTTTCTGGTCCTGTATGGCAAGAAGGGCAGGCTGTGCCATCAGCTCCTAATCCCCCTGCTCCAGTCAAACAGCGCTTTGACGTGCCGGAACGCTTCGAAGTCATCCTTCGGGTCCCACGTCTGGAATTCGATGGACTCCCCCTCGAGCAGAAGCACGCCCGCATCGTCAGGGAGATACAGGGCTTCGCTTCCGTCCTCCGCGCCCATGAATTCGCACCCGTGCTCTGCCGCGACCTGGAGACGGTGGTCCTCATACACCCGCTTCCCCTTCTTGAGGTTGCAGACGGACGTCTTGCCGCCGATCTTGAGAAGGACGTCGAACCGCGCCCCGTATCCGACCGTGCGGCTGAATGCGTACTGCTCGCACTCCAGAATCTCGGCCTTGGTCTGGGCAAGCCATGAATCCAGGGCGTTGTACTGATCCGGCAGACGCTCTTTCCACACCTTGAGCGCGTCTGCATCCCCCAGCTTGAAGCTCTCAAGCATGGAGTGCTGAGCGTCGCCCTGGTCCATTCCCTTCTGGCGAGCCTCCTTCGGAGCCTTCTCAAGCGTTGCCGCCTTGGTCTGCTCGCGGAGCTGGTCCTCGGTGATCTGGCCTGCCTTGAACGCGGCGACAGCCTGCTCCATCTTCCGGGTCGCCTGCTGGAGCTGCCAAGCCACCAAGGGGGCCGAGGTGCCTCGACCCTCCTTGATGATGCGCGTGACCGACGGGAAATGCTCCCCGGTCGGAAGCCACACTATCCCGGCGTTCTTGCCTCTTTGAAGCTCGACGTGCGCGCTCACTTGATCCTCAGGCTTGAGCCGCGCTCCTTGAGCCGCGCAAAGTCAAGATTCGCGCCGTCCAGCAACGCCGCACGGATGGCGTCATTGTTGGGCACTCGGCTCGCGGGAATGAGAGTGGTGTACTCGTCTGGCACCTGGTCCGGCTCGACCGACAGCTCCACCGCCCGCTTGCCGCCGCTGGCCTGAATCCAGAGCTTATTGCGAAGGGTCTCGAACTTCTGAATCCCCTTGGACTCGAAGAACGCTTTCAGCCTCTCCCTGAGACGCTTTGCGGCGTTTTCGTCGATGGCCGCCAGAGCCTTGATCCGCTCGGCCTCCTCTGTTCGCGCCTGGGACCGAGCCTCCAGGGTGCGGATGTATGCGCAGTAGCCGTCGATCTTGGCGTCGCGCTCCTCCAGCTTCTCCCCGAAGTAGGACTCCACCGCCTGGATGAGGGCTTCGTCTGCACCCTCCTCCCCGAGTCTGTCGATCACGGAAGCCAGCTCGATGACGTCGGCCTCGATTTCATAGATGTTTTGTCTGCTCATATGCTTCTCCTCTTGGGTCAAAGAATCTGAACCGGGTCCAGCGCCGTATCCCCGCGCCGCTCGATATCCGCTATCCGCTCCTCCAGATAGGCGAAGGTCATGGGGGCGCGCTCGTCAAGCTGAGCGAGCCCGGTGCCGAGCCCGTCGGCGGAGATCACCCAGTCGCGGTCGGTCGGAATCTTGGCGATGGCGGCTTCGATGGCCTTCACGTTCTGCTCGAAGTCGTCGTCCGACCAGAACACGCCGGGGGCCTTGAGGGTGGGGATTCCGTAGGCGTTCTCCAGCCCACGGATGCAGGCTTGACCGCCCATGCCCCAGCCTTCCTCGTTGTCTCCGAAGATGTAGATGCGGCCCGGGCCGGCCTGCACGCTTGCCCGGGTCCACCATTCGGACTGCCTGACGATCCTCACTTCGCGACCGCCTTGATGCGCTGTCCGTCGATATCGACCTCATAGCAGGGCTGGCATACGCGCTTGGCCTTGCACTTCTCGGGATAGCTGCCATTCGGATGGACGGACATTTCGGTCAGCAATACCGGGCAGGCCATGTACCGCTTGGCTGCATTGTTGAAAGCAAGAGCCATGAACGGACGCGGGGAGAAATGGAGACCCTTGCCGCATTCTTCGACCCCTCCGTCCCAATCAGGGGCTTCTGGCGTGTCGCCAGGACGGTAGTAGATGCCCTTATCCCGTGCACGGTTGGTCGAATAGTCGTCGTCAACGGCTTTGTAGAGAGTTGCGACTCCGTCAGAGACTTCGATCCCATAGAACTCGCACCACTTCTCGGGAGAGTCTAAAACGGGCAATTCGATAATCTGACCGCCTTCGACCTTGCTATGGGGGCCGTGCTTGGTGACCGCGACCCATGTTGACGCCGTCACTTGGGCAGAGCCGTACGCCCTCACTTGGGCAGAGTCGTACGCCCTCACTTGGGCAGAGTCGTACGCCGTCACTTGGGCAGAGTCGGTCGCCGTCACTTGGGCAGAGCCGTACGCCGTCACTTGGGCAGAGCCGTACGCCCTCACTTGGGCAGAGTCGTACGCCCTCACTTGGGCAGAGTCGTACGCCGTCACTTGGGCAGAGTCG